>Ga0247733_1000037_pt1 | contig 233362 bp, 209 predicted proteins | sample UWRJL043104R2_FD_180932 | JGI IMG/M metagenome (GOLD analysis project Ga0247733, IMG submission 180932) | Plant litter microbial communities from Arlington Agricultural Research Station in Wisconsin, United States - UWRJ-L043-104R-2 | ecosystem: Environmental > Terrestrial > Plant litter >... | reverse complement strand
ATCTATTTCCAAAGGAATCCGAACATCTTCACCAGCTAGAAACTGGATTCAATGCACGGGTTTTTGGCATTTGACATTGTGCACGCTGTTGAGTTCTCAAGGATCGGACGCTCCTGGTTTTCACCGCGCAGTTCTACTGCATGGCTGCTACCCAGGGCCTAACCTGTTGTCTTGGCCACCCTCGCTTCCGCGGCGGGCAACCTGTCTAACTTACCACTCCGTTCATCTTTGTCAAATCGGCGCTTGCGGCGAAAACCGCGCACCAGATCGTTTCAAATGACTCACGAAGTGGGTTTCTCATCCTAGCTCCCAGACCGACAGACCTACAAGAGATGCTGTGTTCTGAGAAGGATTTAGTCCCGCTTGAGGCCGGTAAGCTCTTCCGCTTTTCCGCACCTGTGGGGTGACAAGAGATGACATTACGCGGGTTTTGCCCGACTCGGCAAATTGGCCGCACACACGGCGTGTCGCGCTGAACTTCCGCTAGTTTCCGCAGTATTCGGCGACGTAGGCGGGGATCCGGTTGGATCCGGTCACCGAAACAATTTTGTCGAGGTTGGCCTGGCGGTTCACGGAACGGGTGTTCTGCACGTTCGTCACAATTGCTCCCGCGGTATCAGCGATTGCCTGCACGTCGGACTGGATGCCGGCGGGCGCGATTGCCGCGAGGTCTTTCCAGACATCGCGGTACGAACGAAGACTGCGAATCGTGTCGCTCACCGACTGGGTTTCGGTCGGCCAGCCGTACCCGGTTGTTTCAAGAACACCGGGCTGGGCCGCGATTGCCGCACAGAACGGCGCGCTCTGCGCGTAGACCGCGTCGACCTTCGCCTGCTCCCCCGCAAAATACGACAGAACCAGTCCCCCGATTACAAGAAGAACCGACAGCACGATCGAGATCGTCGTCGCAAGAGTTACCGGCCAGGTGCGCCAGCCGTGCCGCGTCTTCGCAATGAAGTACGCCGCAATGCTGAGCACGAACCCGAGCGGTGGAGCGAGAAACGCGAAGACCAGCGACGCCCAACCGAGCGGAGAAGTCCGAGGACGTTCCGGTTCGGCTCGCTCGGAAAAGTCGAAGACCCGGAACTCGTATTCCGCCGCAGGTTCTACCGGATGCCCGGTCGGTGCGGCCGCTCGAGCCAGAGCCGTCGCGAGGCTCTCCCCGGCCTGGTCATCGTCCTCGCCAGCCGGTACAGCATCCGCTTCCGGAACGGGATCCGGCGCAAACAGCAGCCGATCGAAGTCAGTACCGCCCGAGGGCGAACCTTCGGTGTTGGGCTCCCCCATGGAACTGACCTTTCGACACGCAAGAACTAGTGCTTTGAGCGTAGCTGCCCATTATCACGAGCATGTTTCGGCTGTTACCCCACAAAGCGGGGCGCCGCTACTCGACAAAGACTCCCGCGAGCGTCTTCTTGCCCCGACGGAGGACGGCAAGACGTGAGAACAGCGTGCTGCCCTCGAGCGTCGCCGCATCGTCGTCGACGCGCACGTTGTTCATGTACACCCCACCCTCGCCGATCGACCGACGGGCCGCCCCGAGACTTGGGCTGAGACCGGTGTCGACGAGCAGCTGCGCGACGGTCGTCGCTGCGGGGGCCGCGGTATTGGGCAGCGCCCGCAGGGCCGCCTCGAGCGTGTCGGGATCGAGCGAATCCAGTTCGCCCTGTCCGAACAGCGCTTCGGTTGCGGCGATTGCGGCTCGCGTTGCGTCCTCGCCGTGTACAAGGCTCGTGATCTCAAACGCCAGCCGGCGCTGCCCCTCGCGCTTGAAGGGCGCCTCGGCGTGACGAGCACCGAGCTCATCGATCTCAGTCCGCGGAAGAAAAGTAAAGACCTTGAGCCGGTCGACGACGTCGGCGTCATCGGTGTTGAGCCAGAACTGGTACATGGCGTACGGGCTGGTGAGCGCCGGGTCGAGCCAGATCGCGTTTCCCTCGCTCTTGCCGAACTTGCGCCCGTCGGAGTTCGTGATCAGCGGCGTTCCGATGGCGTGGACACCCACACCCTCCGAACGATGGATGAGGTCGACCCCGCTGGTGAGATTGCCCCACTGGTCCGACCCACCGGTCTGCAGCACACAGCCGTACTCGCGGTACAGCTCACGGAAGTCGAGGCCCTGCAGGATCTGGTAGCTGAACTCGGTGTAACTGATGCCCTCTTCGGAGTTCAACCGCGTGCTGACGGCATCCTTCTTGAGCATTGTCCCGACCCGGAAGTGCTTGCCGATCTCGCGGAGGAAGTCGATCGCCGAGAGCGGCGCCGTCCAGTCGAGGTTATTCACCAGTCGCGCAGCGTTATCCCCCTCGAAGCTGAGGAACCGGCTGACCTGGGACTGCAGGTAACCAACCCACTCCGCCACGACATCCGCGCTGTTGAGAGTTCGCTCGGCGGTTGGTCGCGGGTCGCCGATGAGCCCGGTTGAACCGCCAACCAGCCCGAGGGGTTTGTGGCCGGCCAGCTGCAGTCGTCGCATGACGAGCAACTGCACCAGGTTGCCGAGATGCAGGCTCGGCGCTGTCGGGTCGAATCCGCAGTAGTAGGTGATCGGCGGACCGGAGAGCAGTTTCTTGAGCTCGTCACCGTTCGTCGACACGTGCACGAGTCCGCGCCAGTTCAGTTCGTCCCAGACGTCATCGAATGAGTCGTCGTTCTGCTGGACGGAGGCGGTAGTGGTTGGTTCTGGCACAGAAACAGGTTATCGCCTCCCGCCGGCCCGACGGTTCCTACGAAGCGCTCGCGACCTCGTCGTACAGGCCGACGATATTCCCTTCACTGTCTCTGATGTAGGCCCAGCGCGAGGTCTCGGTGAGCGCCTGGATCTCGCCGATGAGCTCTCCCCCATTGGCGATCACCGTGGCAACCGTTTCTTCGATCGAGTCGACGGTGAAGACGACGGTCGGATGCGGTGTCTCGCCACGCAGGTGGATGTCGCCGTTGATGCCGCCCTCTTCCGGCGCCCTGATGACGCCCATGTCGTCACCCCACGGCTCGTAGCTGAACTGGAATACCTCACGGTAGAAGTCCTGTGCACGCTGCACGTCGTCAGCCGGGATCTCGAAGTGCTCCACTTTTGCCATGGGTCAAGCTTCGTCGGGCCAGCGGGGCCGGTCAAGACCGGGTCCTTCGGGTGAGTCGGGCGCCCGCGGTCTGTACACGAGGGTCACGAGCACCACCGAAATGATCATCAGCAGGAACCACGAGCCGAGTTTGCCGATCGACACGAGCTGCCACCCGTCCTCCTGGCCCGGATACATCCAGGCCGTCGACCAGGTGCCGATGTTCTCGGCGAACCAGATGAACAGGGCGACGAGCAGGAACGACAGGATTATGGGCATCCTCAGCGTCACGCGATACAACCGGAAGTGCATCACCGTGCGGAAGTACACCAGGGCAACGGCCGCGAAGAGAACGATGCGGAAATCCCAGATGAAGTGGTGGCTGAAGAAGTTCAGGTAGATGGCCACCGCCAGGATGACCGTCACCCAGCGCGGCGGATAGTTCGAAAAGCGCAGGTCAAACAGCCGGAACACCCGCACCATGTACGAGCCGATCGCGGCGTACATGAACCCGCTGAAGAGCGGCACCGCTCCGAGGTGCAACACTCCACCGGCGGCGTAGGTCCAGGATCCGGCGTCGGTTTTGAAGATCTCCATCACCGTCCCGACGACGTGAAAGGTCAGGATGACCCGCAGTTCGCGCAGGGTCTCGAGCCGAAACAGCACCATGAGCAACTGGATCGCCACGGCGGCAATCGTCAGAAAATCGTTGCGCGCGAGCGCAGCATCCGCTGGGTACCAGAGCTTTGTACCGATCAGGATGACGATGAGCGCGCCACCGAACACGCAGGCCCAAGCCTGCTTGACCCCGAAGACGAGGAACTCGACGAGCCACGACACCGGTCCGTTCGCCGGCGTCCGCTCGAGGATGCGGTGGGCGAGAGAGTCGAAGCCCTGCTCAACGGACGTCAGACGGGAATTGCGAACCACCGGATCACGCTAACAGCGGGCATAGCGCGGGCGCGTCATCCCACAGGACGATCACGGCGCGAGAGGCGGTCACACAATCAGCCGGCGCTTTTTCGACGCGGCTTTCTTGTACGGCGACACGCTCGGCTCTCCGGGCAGCCAGAACCGCCACGGGTAGTCGTCGCTTCCGCCCGCACCGGATACTCCGGTGCGCGGCCCGTTTTCGAACGACGGCGGGATGTCGCTCGCGAGTTCGAGACGCACGCGACCGCTTTCGAGGTCGTCGCCGTTGTCGCTCAGCGCAATTCCCAGCGCGACGGTGAGGCGAGCCGGGCCGCGGGCCAGATCGGCGTCGGTCTTCGACGTCGTGCGGCGCTCGCGCGCCAGGTCGAGCCCTTCGGTCACCTCACCCGCGCGGATGAGTACCGCCGACGACTCCCCCACCGGCGAGCAGACGATATTCGCGCAGACGTGCATTCCGTAGGTGAAGTACACGTACAGGTGGCCGGGTTCGTCGAACATCACCGCGTTGCGGTTGGTCCGTCCGCGAAACGAGTGCGACCCGGGGTCTTCGCCGATTCCAAGGTACGCCTCAACCTCGGTGATGCGAACCCGGACCGGCCCGCAGACGAGTTCCGATCCCAGCAGGAGAGGGGCAACCTCAACGGAGGGAGCCTCGAGCACGCTGCGGTCGAACACGGCGAAGAGCGGTCAGGTCCGGAGGCGTTAGAACCAGGACTGTCCGCTGACGGCGAGCGTCACGGCGACGAAAATGAACACCGCTGCCACGACACCCATCCAGATCCAGAACACCGCACGGCGCATCGGCGGACGCAGGTTCTTTTCGCGCTTGTTGTCTTTGCTGAGGGTCATGACGTTGCTCCTGGGCTGGATGTCGCACTGGTCGTGAGCGCACGCACGCGCTCGGTAAGGCTGGCAAGCTGCTCAGCGACTCGGACGGGCGCCGTTCCTCCGGCGCCGTCGCGGCTCGCGAGGGAACCGGCAACGGTGAGCACCTCGCGCACGCCCGAGGTCAGGCGCTCGTCGACACTCGCGTACTGGGAATCGGTCGGCTCGTGCAACTCGAGGCCGTTCGCCTCGCAGAATGCGACGAGCGCCCCGCTGATCTCGTGTGCTTCGCGGAAGGGAATGCGCTGGCGCACGAGCCAGTCGGCTACGTCCGTCGCCAGGGAGAAGCCCTGGGGCGCGAGTTCGGCCATCCGCTCGGTGTTGAACCGGAGCGTTGCGACCATCCCGGTGAACGCCGGAAGCAGCACCTCGAGCGTCTGGACGGAGTCGAACACCGGCTCTTTGTCTTCCTGCAGGTCGCGGTTGTAGGCGAGCGGAAGTCCCTTGAGCGTGGCGAGCAGTCCGGTCAGGTTGCCGATCAGGCGCCCGGCCTTTCCTCGCGCGAGCTCGGCAATGTCGGGATTCTTCTTTTGCGGCATGATCGAGGACCCGGTGGAGAACGCGTCATGCAGTCGCACGAAGTCGAACTCGCGGGTATTCCAGATGATGATCTCTTCGGCAAAACGAGACAGGTCGACACCGATCTGGGCGGTAATGAAGGCAAACTCTGCGACAACATCCCGGCTCGCGGTCGCATCGATCGAGTTCTCAGTGGGACCAGCGAGACCGAGTTCACGGGCGACGAGCACCGGGTCGAGGCCGAGCGAGCTTCCGGCGAGAGCACCGGCGCCATAGGGCGACAGGGATGCCCGGCCGCGCCAGTCGCGCAGTCGTTCCAGATCCCGGACGAGGGGCCAGGCGTGAGCGAGCAGGTGGTGCGACAGCAGAACCGGCTGCGCGTGCTGAAGGTGGGTTCGTCCGGGCATCGGCGCCCCGAGGTTAGCGTCGGCCTGGGCGGCAATCGCGTCAATCAGGTCGGTGACGAGGTGGCCGATAACGGCGGCGTGGTCGAGCAGGTACAGGCGAACGAGCGTCGCGATCTGGTCGTTGCGGCTGCGACCGGCGCGGAGCTTTCCGCCGAGTTCGGTGCCACAGCGGTCGATGATCCCGCGTTCGAGGGCTGCGTGCACGTCCTCTTCGGATTCGAGGGGAAGAAACTCCCGCGCCGCTACCGCGACCGCGAGATCGTCGATGGCTGCCAGCATCCGCTCGAGTTCTGAATCGTCGAGGTAGCCGGCTGCGGCGAGTCCCTTCGCGTGCGCGCTGCTTCCCGCGAGGTCGTACTTGGCCAGCTGCCAGTCGAAGTGCGTCGAGACGCTGAGTCTCGCCAGCTCAGGCGACGGTCCGCTCGCGAAGCGTGCTCCCCACAGTGCACCGTCGGTGGTCGTTCCTGCTTCGCGCTCGTGCGCCATACTCGCTACCCGTCTACCAACCCAGTGTGATCCGGGCAACCCAGTGTTCCGGGCCAATTCTACCGGGCGCGACGATGCCGACGGCCCGGCGCTAGTCGGTGAAGCGGAGCGAGTCGACAAACGCGTCGCTGTCACCAAGGTTGTTCATGGTCGAGAGAAGAATGACCTGGGTCGATCCGCGGTAGAGCACAAGAAAGTGATAGTCGCGACCGGTTTCAATCGAGAACACGCCCTGTGCCGCCTGCTCCCCGGCGACGGTGACGGTGCGGTTCTCGCTCAGCTGTCCGCCGTTTTCCTGGACGAGTCCCACCACCGTGCTTTGAATGAGGGACTGCGCATCTTCCGCCTGAACGACGCTGCCGAGTTCGACCGTCGTGACCGCGTAGACGCCACGATTCGACTGCGCCGACGCGGTGACTGCCTCGAGAGAGTGCCCGTTCACGATCGTCGTCGCGCGAGTCACCTGCGGATCACCGGGAAATTCAACGGAGTATCCCGCTTCCGCCGATGAATAGCGGACGACATTCCCGTTGCGAAGATCGTCAAGAGCCGACTGGATCGCGGGCAGTGCGACAGCGAGAATCGCCAGTGCCACTATGGCGACCACAACGAGCGTCCAGCGACGTCTCCGCGAGAGCCGTTTTCTGGCTGGCGCGTGAGCGAAACCGGCTGCGGCCCGGTCGAACCGTTCGTCAAGCGTCGATCCAGGCGATGACGGAAATGTAGAAGTTGCCGACCGGTGTTCACGGGTGTCAACACTCCGTGACAACTGCTGCGATTCCATCACCGTGCTCCCATCGTGGGTCCGCTTGCGATAAGGCGAGCGTAGCTCATATCCTCGACAAATCACAGCACGTGGACCGGCCACTTACCTCGCTCGGGAAGCCGCGCGGGAGACGCGCGTGAGCAAACGTTCAAGCGGACCGCGCCCGACGAGCAGCGCCCACAGCGAGCACAGGACGAGGGTGACGACGACGAAAGCCGAGTACAGCCCGTTGTCGGTGGCCTCCCAGGGGGCTGCGCCCATTGCCCACAGCACCACTACCTGCACGGTGTACGCGGTGAGAGCCATTGATCCGACGGCAGCCACCGGAAACAGCACCCAGCGGATGCGGCGCGCAGCCAGCAGGGAGAGTGCGAGCACCGCAAGGGCGAAGCCGGTCGAACCGATGACTTCGAACGAGCTGCCGGAGTGAGGTTCGAGAGTGAAGAGCGTCGTGTAATCGACCGCGAACTGGAAGTCGGTGTCCGGTGCCTCGAGCCCGGCTGTCGCTGCGACCACAATCGCGCCGGCTCCGTATCCGATGATCGCGAGTGCGACGCCCGTCGCGAGCAGCCACAGCTGCACCCGGAGCGCAGCGAGGTCGAGCCGTCCGACACCGATGCCGGCCAGCGCGAAGACAATCCAGATCATCGCCGGATAGTTTCCGACGACGACGAGATCCGTGATGGCCCCATTGGTCGTGAGCACCTGTTCGAAGACCGGCACGAGCAGTGCGTGAAGCACGGGCATCGAGGCAGAAAGCACTGTCGAGAGAATAAAGAGGTTCCGCGGCCGCCAGGCCAGGAACGGGAGAGCAACGACGAACAGGACGGCGTACACCGGCAGGATGATCGCGATCGGCGTATCCAGGGTCTCGAGCAGACCACCGATCGCGAAGACGATCACCGCACGCGTGAAGATCCGAACTCTCGCGGCCACCAGGTCGGGGCCGGAAATCACCGTTGTTCGCCCCGAGATGATCGCGAGTGAGACCCCGGCGAGCAGCGCGAACAGAATCGACGACCGACCGTGGACGAGGTCGAGCCAGGTCGACGGATCCGCGAACTGGAACGCCTCGGATACCCCGATGTGGGCGCCGAACATTCCGAGGACAGCGAGTCCACGGGCGATATCGACACCCACGATTCGCGGTGAGGAGCCGTAAGCGGCGAGGCGCGCGCGTATTCCGGAGCTGGCTGGAGCCGCCGGAGCCGCCGGTGACCCGGCGGCATCCGACGACGCGATGCTCATGCTGCCTGCTCGAGCAGCCAGACCATCAGCGCTTTTTGGGCGTGCAGGCGGTTTTCCGCCTCATCCCAGATGACGCTCTGTTTTCCATCGATGACGTCGGCCGTGACTTCGTAGCCACGGTCGGCCGGGAGGCAGTGCAGGAACAGCGCGTCCGGCTTGGCGAGTGCCATGAGTTCCGAATCGACCCGGTACGCACCGAAGGTGACAAGGCGCTCGGCCTTTTCGGCCTCCTTGCCCATCGAGACCCAGGTGTCGGTGACCACGATGTCCACGCCGGAGACGGCTTCGACCGGGTCGGTGTAGAGCGTGATCGAACCGCCGGTCTTCGCGGCGATCGCGTCGGCGTCGGCCACAACCACGGCATCCGGCGCGTAGTCGATCGGGCTCGCGATGCGCACGTGCATTCCCGCGACGGCGCCGGCGAGCAGGTAGGACTGCGCCATGTTGCTTGCGCCGTCACCGAGGAACGTCACCGAGAGCCCGGCGAGTTCACCGCGGTGTTCGCGAATGGTGAGCAGGTCAGCGAGCAGCTGGCAGGGGTGGAACTCGTCACTCAGGGCGTTGATGACCGGAACGGTGGTGCCCTTCGCCATCTCTTCGAGGCCGCTCTGCGCGTAGGTGCGCCAGACGATAGCCGAGACCATCCGCTCGAGGACGCGAGCGGTGTCGGACGGCGTCTCCTTGCCGCCCAACTGGCTGTTGGCGGTCGAGATGATGAGCGGGCTTCCGCCGAGGTCGGCGATTCCGACCGCGAACGAGACGCGAGTGCGGGTGGACGACTTGTCGAAGATCACGGCGACTGTCTGCGGACCCTCGAGCGGCGTGACCTGGTAGCGGTCGGTCTTGAGCTTCACCGCGAGGTCGAGGATCGCCGTTTGTTCGGCCTGGCTGAGGTCGTCGTCACGCAGAAAATGCCGGGTCATGCTGATGCCTCCAGGGCCGATGCGAACAGGGTGGTGAACTCGGCGACCTCGCGGTCGCCGATGATGAGCGGTGGGGCGATGCGGATGCTCTCGTCGTTTGGAGCGTTGATGATCAGGCCGAGCTCGAGTGCCGCGGCCGAAACCTTTTGAGCTACCGGTTCGGTGAGGCCGACTCCGATCAGAAGGCCGAGGCCACGGGTCTCCTTCACGAGCGGTGAGCCGATGGCCGCAATTGCCGCACGGATTTCGTCGCCGCGGCGGGCCGCGTTGTCAACCAGGCCGGCCGTTTCGATCTCTTCGAGCACGGCGTTGGCCGCCGCGGTGGCGAGCGGGTTTCCGCCGAAGGTCGAGCCGTGCTGGCCCCGAGTGAAGAGGTCGGATGCTGCACCGAACGTGACGAGGGCCCCGATCGGAACTCCCCCGGCCAGCCCCTTGGCGATCGCCACGGCATCCGGAAGGATTCCGGCCTGCTGGTAAGCAAACCAGCTGCCGGTACGACCGACGCCGGACTGGATCTCGTCGAGGATCAGCAGCACTCCGTGCTTCTCTGTCAGTTCGCGAGCACGCTGGAGGTAGCCGTCCGGAAGGTTGATGACGCCGGCCTCCCCCTTGATCGGCTCGACGACGAGCGCCGATACGTCGCTCGAGATGGCGGCTTCGAGGGCCTCGATCGTCGAATCGATGTGCACGATTCCCGGAAGCAACGGTTCGAACGCCTCGCGCAGCGCCGGCTTGCCGGTGAGCGAGAGCGACCCAATGGTGCGACCGTGGAAGGAATTGTGCAGCGCGAGGATCGTTTTGCGCTGGCCGTTGCGCTTGGCGAGCTTGATCGCAGCTTCGATCGCCTCGGCGCCGGAGTTGCCGAAGTAGACGCGTCCGGCATCCCCCGCACCGGTGATGCGGCGCAGCCGCTCGGCGAGCTCGATCTGCGGTGCCGTCGCGAAGTAGTTCGACACGTGGGCGATCGACGAGATTTGCTTCGTCACGGCGGCGACGAGCGCCGGGTGGGCGTGCCCGAGAGAGTTGACGGCGATGCCGGCGAGAAAGTCGAGGTACTTCTTGCCATCGAGATCCCAGACGTAGGCGCCCTCGCCGCGCACCAGCATCGTGAGCGGTGGTGGCGCCGAGCCCATGAGCACTTCGGAATAGGTGGAGCGCCAGTCGGCGGTGTTGTCGTAGGTCATGCTGTCCTGCTCTGCTGCTGTGGTCATGCGGGAACGACCTCCGTGCCGATTCCACTCGTCGTAAAGACTTCGAGCAGGATCGAGTGCGGGGTGCGGCCGTCGATGATGGCGGCTTTCTCGACGCCTCCGGTAACGGCTTCGAGGCACGCGGCCATTTTGGGAATCATTCCGCTCTCGAGGCTCGGGAGCAGTTCGGTGAGTTCTGCGGTATCGATGACCGACACCAGGGAATCGCGGTTCGGCCAGTCGCTATACAGCCCGGCGACATCCGTGAGGATGATGAGCTTCGCCGCGCGCACCGCGATCGCAAGGGCCGCAGCGGCCGAATCGGCGTTGACGTTGAGCGACTGTCCGGGCTCGTCGATGTCCGGTGCGATCGAGGACACCACCGGAATCTGCCCGGCTGCGATCACTTCGAGAACGGATGTCGGATCGACCGCGATAACGTCGCCCACGAGACCGAGGTCGACGGTTTCGCCGTCGACAACGGCGCCCCGACGGCGTCCGGAGAACAGTCCGCGATCCTCGCCGGAGAGAACGGTCGCGAGTCGACCGTGCTCGTTGAGAAGGTCGGCCAGCTCGCGGCTGATCGTGCCGGAGAGCACGTCGCGCACAATTCCGATGGTTTCCGGGGTCGTGACCCGGTAGCCACCGCGGAACTCGCTCTGGATGCCCAGTTCCTTGAGCTTCGCGGAAATCTGCGGGCCGCCACCGTGCACGACGACGGGGTAGACCCCGACGTGCCGCAGGTAGACCATGTCTTCGGCAAAAGCGCGCTGGAGGTCTTCGTCGACCATGGCGTTTCCGCCGAACTTCACGACGATGACCTTGCCGGCGAACCGCTTGAGCCAGGGCAGCGACTCGATGAGCACGCCGGCCTTGATTGACGCTTCTTCGGCAGTGGTACTGCGTAGCTCGGCCATCAGCTGGAGTACGCGCTGTTCTCGTGCACGTAGTCGTGCGTGAGGTCGTTGGTCAGGATCGTCGCGGTCGCTGCTCCGACCTTGAGGTCGATGAGCACGTGGACCGCGCGCGGCGTGAGGTCGACGAGGTCGGCCGGCTGGTCGGGCTCGCCCGACTTGCACACCCGAACGCCGTTGATCGAGACGTCGATGTCGTAGGGATCGAACTCGGCCTGCGTCGTTCCGACGGCCGCGAGTACGCGTCCCCAGTTCGGGTCATTGCCGAAAACGGCTGCCTTGAACAGGTTGTTGCGGGCGACCGAGCGACCGACCTCGACGGCGTCATCCTCTGACGCCGCATTGATGGTCTCGATGGCGATGTTGTGGCTCGAGCCCTCGGCGTCGGCCTGTAGCTGCAGCGCGAGGTCGGCGCAGATCGCCGTGACGGCGGCCTGGAACTCGGCAGGGTCCGGGGTGACTCCGGATGCCCCGCTCGCGAGCAGGGACACCTGGTCGTTGGTCGACATGCAGCCATCGGAGTCGAGCCGGTCGAACGTGACGCGAGTCGCCTGGCGAAGGGCCGCGTCGAGCGCGACCGAATCGACCACGGCATCCGTCGTGATGACCACGAGCATCGTCGCGAGTCCCGGCGCGAGCATTCCGGCACCCTTGGCCATTCCGCCGATCGACCAGCCGGGGCCGTCGACCACCGACTGCTTCGGAATGCTGTCGGTCGTCATGATCGCGAGGGCGGCATCCGGACCGCTGTCAGCGGTGAGTGCCGGGATCGCGAGGGAGACTCCGGTGAGTACCTTGTCGCGAAAGTCCTGTCCGCCGACGCCGATGAGACCGGTCGAGCAGACGAGCACGTCGGTCGCCGAGATGCCGAGGCCGTCAGCGACAGCCTCGGCCGTCTGGTGGCTGGTCTGGAATCCGAACGAACCGGTGTAGCAGTTGGCCCCGCCGGAGTTGAGGATGATCGCGTCGGCGCGGCCGTCGAGAATGACCTGCTTCGACCAGATGATCGGGTTTGCCTGGGCGCGGTTGCTCGTGAAGACCACTGCCGCATTGAACAGCGGGCCCTGGTTGACGACGAGCGCGACGTCGCGGCCGCCCTTGCCCTTGAGTCCGGCTTCGACTCCGGCGGCGAGGAATCCTGCTGCGTGTGTAACGCTCACGGCGCCACCCCGTTCGTGTTGAGTCCGGCGGTCTCGGCGAGGCCGAGGGCGATGTTGGTTGACTGGACGGCCGCTCCGGCCGTTCCCTTGACGAGGTTGTCTATCGCGGTGATCGTGACGACGCGGCCCGCTGCCTCATCGATCGCGAGACCGATGAGCGCCGTGTTCGCGCCGACGGTGTCGGCGGTGCGGGGGTAACTACCAGCGGGCAGCACGTGGACGAACGGTTCGTCGCCGTACGCGGTCTCGAAGGCCGCGCGCACCTGCTCCGCGGTCGTGCCGGGGGTGAGCTTTGCGGTTGAGGTCGCGAGGATTCCCCGCGACATCGGAACGAGCATCGGCGTGAACGAGACGGTGACTCCTTCGCCGCCGGCGAGGGTCAGGTTCTGGATGATCTCCGGGGTATGGCGATGAACGCCGCCGACCGCATAAGCGGATGCCGAACCCATGATCTCGCTCGCGAGATACTCGGTCTTGAGAGATTTTCCCGCGCCGGACGGACCGACGGCGAGCACCGCGACGATGTCGTCGGGTTCGATCAGACCGGCCTGGATACCGGGGGCGAGACCGAGCGAAATCGCGGTGACATTGCATCCGGGAACCGCGATCCGGTTCACGCCTTCGAGGAGTTCACGCTGCTTCGAGCCGTCGGCGTGCAGCAGTTCGGGGAGGCCATAGGACCAGGACCCGTGGTACTCGCCGCCGTAGAAAGCCGCCCAGTCGGTGGCGCTCGTGAGGCGATGGTCGGCTCCGCAGTCGACCACGAGGGTCGAGTCACCGAGCTCCGCCGCGACTGCGCCGGACTTGCCGTGCGGAAGGGCGAGAAAGACGACGTCGTGCCCGGCGAGGTTCTCGGTGGTGGTCTCGACGAGGGTCAGGTGAGCGAGTGAGCGCAGGTGCGGCTGCAGCTGGATGAGCGGCTGCCCGGCATTGCTGAACGCGGTGACTGTCGTGACGGTGAACTCGGGGTGGTTGGCGAGCAACCGAAGAAGCTCGCCTCCCGCGTAGCCGCTTGCGCCGGCTACGGCAACGGAAAGAGACATGGCTCTACCTTAATGTTCTGTGCACTGTGCCAGTGATCGGGGCGATCGGCGACCAGTGCTGAATGACGGACGGATCGGAGCGGCGACGTTGCGTGAAACGCTGGACTACCAGCGGAGCGACGTCGCCTACGATCGGCGCGCGCGGATGACCGGGCGGCGAAGCGCCAGTCGAGTTCCGCGGAGGTCCATGGTTCGACCCTAGCGCCCGACGCACGATCGCGCCAATCCGCGCAACAATCCACCACATCCACCGGTCCGCCGCCGCCTTAACTGCAAAACTCAGGCCCCTGGGGCCTCCCAGCCCGCGTGAACGGGTGAGAGACCTGCACAGCCTGAGTTTTGCAGGGGGTGAAGCTAGTCGCGCAGGGTCGCTCCGAAACGGGAGGTGGCTTCGGCGAGACCGGCGAGCTTGGCCGCGGTGGCCTCCTCGGCGGTCAGCGTGCGGTCGGTCGCCCGGAAGCGCAGCGCGAACGTCAGCGACTTCTGGCCGTCCGGAACACCCTGGCCACGGTAGTCGTCGACGAGCACGGCGGTTTCGAGCAGCTCGCCCGCGCCGTCGATGATCGCCGAGCGGATATCGCCGGCAGCGAGGCCGGCGTCGACGACGAGCGACAGGTCCTGGGTCGCCGCGGAGTGCGCCGAGATCGGGGTCGGAACCACGTCGATCGTGCCAGCCGCGATGAGCGCGTCGAGGTTGAGCTCGAGCACGGCGACAACGCGGGGAAGGTTGCTCTCGTCTGCGAGCTTCGGCAGCAGTTCGCCGGCGAAGCCGATCGAGGTCTCCCCCACGAACAGTTCGGCGGTGCGGCCGGGGTGCAGGGCGACGTGCGAGCCGGTTGCGACGCGCAGTTCGGCGCCGACGGTCAGCGCGAGCTGGCGCGCGGCGGCGATCGCATCTGCGACGCCGCTCGGTACTGCCGCGAGTCCGGGCTGCTTGGCGATCGCATCACCGAGGAACAGCGCAGCGGCGTGCCAGGGCTGAGCGGGAATTCCGGCGTTCAGGGTGTCGAGGGTCTCGTCGGACGGGCGCTTGGCGCCGACCGGAAGGTCGTCACTTCCATAGCGGATGTCGTTCTCCGGCAGGAAGACGAGTCCGATTTCGTAGAGCGACAGGCTGGTCAGCCCGCGCGCGAGGTTGCGGTGCGCGATCTCGATGAGACCGGGAAGCAACGACGTACGCATGTACGACGCTTCCGAATCGAGCGGGTTCGCGAGCTTGACGGCCGCGATCTCCGCGCCATCCGCTGCTCCGAAGAGTGTCGTCTCGGCTCGCGAGACGAACGGGTACGAGAGCACCTCGGTGAGTCCGCCGTCGGCGAGGGCCTGGGCAGACGCACGGCGCAGGCGCTGCGATCGCGAGAGTCCGCGGCCCGGAGGCGCGACCGGAAGCACCGAGGGAATGCGGTCGTAGCCAGAGATGCGGGCGACCTCTTCGACGAGCGACGGCGCGTCGGTGAGGTCGGGGCGCCAAGTCGGCGGCGTGACGAGCAGCCCGCCGTCCGTGCGCTCGATCGTTGCGCCGATCATCTCGAGCGACGACTCGACGTCGTCGTTCGAGTACTCGACACCGATGAGGCTCGACGAGTAGCCGTCGGCGATGGCGATGGACATCGGAGCGACCGCCTCGTTGTAGCTCGATCCGAGTTCGTCGATGGTTCCGCCGGCGAGTTCGACGAGCAGTTCGGCGACGCGGGTTGCCGCGAGGGCGCCGACCTGTGGGTCGACCCCGCGCTCGAAGCGTCGGCTCGCCTCGCTCGCGAGCTTGTGGCGGCGAGCGGTGCGGGCGATCGAGATCGGATCGAAGTTCGCAGCCTCGATGAGCACGTTCGTCGTGCTCGCGGAGATCTCGGTCGACGCTCCACCCATCACTCCGGCGAGGCCGATCGGGCCGGACTCGTCGGTGATGAGCAGGTCCTGCGCGTCGAGCGTGCGCACCTGGTCGTCGAGGGTGGTGATCTTCTCGCCGGGGGTTGCGCGGCGAACCGTGATGCCGCCGGTGAGGGTGTCGAGGTCGTAGCCGTGCGTCGGCTGGCCGAGTTCGAACATCACGTAGTTCGTGATGTCGACTGCGAGCGAGATCGACCGGACGCCGACGAGCTTCAGGCGCGCGATCATCCACGACGGGGTCGGACGGCTCGCATCGACGCCGCGCACGACACGGGTCTCGAACGCGCGCACGCCGACGGCACCGCGGATCGGAGCGTCGTCGGCGATCTGTACCGGGAATCCGCCAACGGGAACTGACGCGAGCGCGACGAGCTCTTCGCGCTGTGCCGGGTCGCGGTAGGCCGCACCCGTCGAGTGCGAATACTCGCGGGCGACGCCACGCAGCGAGAACGCGTAGCCGCGGTCGGGCGTGACGTTGATTTCGACGGCGAAGTCGTCGAGGCCGAGCAGTTCGATCGCGTCGGTGCCGAGCACCGGGTCGAGCCCGAGGGTCGAGAGCACGAGAATCCCGTCGTGCTCCTCACCGAGACCGAGCTCACGAGCGGAGGCGATCATGCCGTCCGAGACGTGGCCGTAGGTCTTGCGCGCGGCGATCGGGAACGGGCCGGGGAGAACGGCACCGGGCAGTGACACGACGACCTTGTCGCCGACGACGAAGTTGTGGGCTCCACAAACGATGCCCCTGGGCTCGGCCTCGCCGACATCCACGCTGCACCAGTTGATGGTCTTGCCGTTGGACTGGGCCTCCGGCGTGAACTCGAGGATCTGCCCGACGACGACCGGACCGGAGAGATCGAAACCGTGTACGTCTTCCTCTTCGAAGCCGACCTTGACGAGGGCAGCGTGAAGGTGCTCCTCAGTAACGTTTTCTGGCAGGTCGACGTACTCGCCGAGCCAGCTGGCTGGGACGCGCATCAGACCACCATTCCGAACTGCTGCGAGAAGCGGATATCGCCCTCGACCATGTCTCTCATGTCATTCATGTCATTGCGGAACTGCAGGGTGCGCTCGACACCGAGGCCGAACGCGAAGCCCTGGTAGACCTCCGGGTCGATGCCAGCGGCGCGAAGCACGTTCTGGTTGACCATTCCGCATCCGCCCCACTCGACCCAGCGAGCACCGCCCTTGGCGTTCGGCTGCCAGACGTCCATTTCGGCGCTCGGCTCGGTGAAGGGGAAGAAGTTGGGGCGAAGGCGAATCTGCGCGCCGTCGCCGAACATCGCGCGGGCGAGGTGCTCGAGGGTGCCGCGCAGGTGAGCCATCGTGAGGCCCTTGTCGATCGCGAGGCCCTCGACCTGGTGGAACACCGGGGTATGGGTCGCGTCGAGCTCGTCGGTGCGGAACACTTTTCCGGGCGAGATCACGTAGATCGGCAGCTCGCGGCTGAGCAGCGAACGCATCTGTACCGGGCTGGTGTGCGTGCGCAGCAGCAGGTGACGGTCGACCGGCTCGACGAAGAAGGTGTCCTGCATCGCGCGCGCCGGGTGGTCTTCGTCGAAGTTCATCGCGTCGAAGTTGAACCACTCGTTCTCGAGCTCCGGGCCCTCGGCGACCTCCCAGCCCATCGACGTGAAGACGTCGCTCATGCTTTCCATGATGAGGCTGATCGGATGCCGTGCTCCGGCACTCCAGCGCGACGGCACCGCGGTGACGTCGATGGCTTCGGCGGCGAGACGCTCGTTCTCTTCCGCAACTGCCAGTTCAGCCTCACGCGCGGCGAGAGCGGCGTTGACCTGCCCGCGGGCCTGGCCCATCAGCTTTCCGGCGGACGCCTTCTGGTCGTTGGGCACGGACCGCATTCCGGCGTTGAGCTTCGCGAGAGTAGAGGACTCCCCCGTGTGCTCGGCTCGGGCGACCTTGAGCTCGCTGACGGTGGCGGCGGCCGCGATGGCGGCGATCGCGGCATCCGCTGCCGCGGTTACCGTCTCTTCGGTGATGGCACTGGTTTCTGACACAAGCACCGAGTTTACTTCCTACAGCGCGCCACTACCTCCGCCACCCATCGTGGCGTCGGGAAGCCGGATCGCCGCGGTCAGCGGGTCTTCGCGCTTCTTACCCTTCGTCCGGGTTCCGCCGGCGGTGCGCCGCGCAATCACCCGCGCGAGCCAGGACAGCAGCAGGTTCACCGTGAGGTAGATGGCGAGCACCAGGAAGAAGAAGGTGAAGAAGTACCGGTTTCCGTAGGTCGTCGGCAGCTGTCGAAGGCCGATCTGCAGCAGTTCGTCGTAGGCGATGATGTACGCGAGCGAGGTGTCCTTCAGCAGAACGACGAGCTGGGCGATGATGATCGGCAGCATCTGGCGGAATGCCTGCGGAAACTCGATCGAGAACCGGGTTTGCAGCGGCGTCAGGCCGATCGCGAGCCCCGACTCCCGCTGTCCCTTTGGCAGCGACTGGATGCCGGATCGCAGCGCCTCGCCGATGATCGCTCCGTTGTAGATCGCGAGTCCGGCGACGCCGGCGACGTAGGCACCGGTCGAGAACACCAGCAGGGTGAACAGCATGAGCAGCAGGACCGGAGTGCCGCGGAAGAACTCGAGGATGACCGCGACCGGTACCCGGATCCAGCGGCTGCGGGCGGTACGTCCGAACGAGAACAGGATTCCGATGATGACTGCGAAGACCGCTGCCACCGCAGCCATCTTCAGGGTTCCCTGGATGAGACCACGATTGAGCAGGGCGTTCCACATGCGGCCGTCGGTGATGACGTCCCAGCGGATGGGGTCGAACATGCCGGGAGTCTCTGCTCCCGCAGCGGTGATTCGCGGCGCGGCAAGAGTCAGCACAAGCGCGACGAGACCGGCCGCGATGATCACCCCGGCGACGACCGAGATGATGCGGGACCGCAGGCGGGCCTTGGGGCCCGGTACGTCGAAAAGGACACTCGCGCTCATCGGAACACCGCTACCTTCTGCTCGAGTCGGGCGGCTAACTGCCCGAGCGGGATGGTGATGATGAGGTAGAAGACGGCGACGGCGAGCAGGATCGCTACCGTCTCATCCCCGCGGATGTTGATGATCTTGCGCGACGACGCGATGAGCTCGACCACGAAGAATCCGCCGGCGACGGAGGTGTTCTTGGTGAGAGCGATGAAGACGTTGATCAGCGGAGGAATAACCATCCGGATTCCCTGCGGGAGAACGATCTGGGTGAGGGTCTGGCCGGTCGTGAGCCCGATCGCGCGGGCAGCTTCGGCCTGGCCGATGGCAACACCGTTGATGCCGGAGCGGATTGCCTCGGCAACGAACGGCGACGTGTACAGGGTGAGCCCGATGAGGGCGAGAATGAAGTAGTCGAGTTTGACCTCGAGGTACGGCAACACAAACGCGCAGAAGAACAGGATGAGCGTGAGCGGGATGTTGCGCAGCAGTTCCGTATAGACGGTCGCGAAACCGCGAAGCGCGGCGACCGGTGAAATGCGCATGGCCGCGATCACGAGGCCGAGCACAAGCGCGCCAAGGCCGGAGATCAGCAAAAGCTGGAGTGTCTTCCAGAAGCCGTCGAGAAAGACCGGCAGGTTCTCGATTATCGCGTCCATGATGCCTTCAGGTCAGTGAGTGTTGCAGGATCGGGTGGAGCCGCGATCAGCCCATCCGGCTAGTGCCGAATGGGCTGATCAGGTACTCCTAGTAGCGGTCGACCGCGGGCGGGGTCGGCAGGTCGAGGACGGTTCCGGCCGTCTTCTCCCACGCAGCGTCCCAGCTGCCGTCTTCGTACGATGCCTCGAGGGTGTCGTTGATGAAGTTACGGAACTCCGTGTCGTCCTTGGCGAGGCCAATTCCGTACGGCTCTTCCGTGAACGGGTTGTTGACAACCTCGAACTCCGGCGCGTTCTGGTCGGCGAGGCCGGCCAGGATCACGTTGTCGGTCGTGACGGCGACGACTGCTCCGGTGCGGAGCGGCTCGAGGCAGTCGGCATAACCGGCTGCGGCGATGATGTCATCGGTGTACTCGGCGATGTTCGCCTCGGAGGTCGATCCGCTGACGGTACAGACCGGCTTACCGGTCAGGTCCTCTGGGCCGGTGATTCCGTCGGGGTTACCCGCGAGCACCAGGAGGTCCTGGCCAGCCGAGTAGTAGGGACCTGCGAAGGAAATGACTTCCTTGCGCTCATCGTTGATCGTGTAGGTGGCTACGACGATGTCGACTTCACCGGACTGGATGAACGGCTCGCGGTTAGCGGAGACCGTCTGGGTCCAGGTGATGCCGTCTTCGGCGATGCCGAGCTTGGCGGCGATGATCTTGCCGATCTCGACGTCGAAGCCCTGGGGATTACCGTCGGCGTCGACGAGGCCGAAGAGCGGCTGGTCGAACTTGGTTCCGATGGTGATCTTGCCGGCCTCATTGAGGTCGGCCATGGTGGTTCCTGCCTCGAACGAGATGTCCTCGTCCACCGGAGTTACGGGCTCTTCGGCAGATCCCGAGCAGCCCGTGAGGGCGAGCGCGGCGATGACTACGAAGCTGGATATGGTCAGAGTTTTGTTGACTCTCATCGTTCTCCCTTTGCTGTGCACGTTTGATGGTGCTTTTCTTTTCCCACCGGTTAGTGGGTAAGTATTTTGGAGAGAAAGTCCTTCGCGCGGTCCGCTTCCGGCGCGGTGAAGAACTTCTCTGGCGATGCCTCTTCGATGATCTGGCCGTCAGCCATGAACAGCACTCGATCGGCGGCTTTACGCGCGAATCCCATCTCGTGGGTAACGACGACCATGGTCATTCCCTCTTTGGCGAGACCGACCATGACGTCCAGCACCTCGTTGACCATCTCGGGGTCGAGGGCGGAGGTCGGTTCGTCGAACAGCATGACCTTGGGGTCCATCGCGAGCGCACGGGCGATGGCGACGCGCTGCTGCTGGCCGCCGGAGAGCTGGGAGGGCATCTTGGATGCCTGGCTGGCGACACCGACGCGGTCGAGAATTTCAAGCGCGCGCTTTTCGGCATCCGCTTTACTGCGTTTGCGCACCTTGATCTGGCCGAGGGTGACGTTCTCGAGCACGGTCTTGTGCGCGAACAGGTTGAACGACTGGAAGACCATTCCGACGTCGGCGCGCAGCTTTGCGAGCTCGGCTCCCTCTTCGGGGAGTTTCGTTCCGTCGATGGTGATCGTGCCGTCATCGATCGTCTCGAGGCGGTTGATCGCTCGACAGAGCGTCGACTTTCCCGAGCCGCTCGGACCGATCACGACGACGACTTCACCACGACCGATGGTCGTGGTGATGTCGTTCAAAACGTGAAGATCACCGTAGTGCTTGTTGACATGGTCGACGACAACGAGGGGTTCCATCTGCCAACACAAGCACACCCCGTGAAGGGGGGTCAAACCATTTGAGCTATCTGTGACTCACATGTCACCTACGCGAAACATGAGAATAGTGTAAGGAGATCGGCAACAGTTGTTGAAAATCAACTACTTCTGTCTACCCCTCAGTGAGGGGCAGACAGCGATCAGGCTGAACGGTGAGCGAACGCCGATTCGTAGAGGCAGACGGAGGCGGCGGTAGCGAGGTTCATCGACTCGGCGTGACCGTAGATCGGGACGGTGATCGCGCTGTCCGCGAGAGCGAGTTGCTCGTCGGTCAGGCCGCGGGCCTCGTTGCCGAAGAGCCAGGCCGTCGGCTTCGCAAGCGTTCCGCTCGTGCGCGCCTCGAGCAGGTCTTCACCCTTGATGTCCGCGGCAACGACGGCGATGCCGGCAGCCTTGATGCGGTCGAGAACCGGACCGAGTTCTGCAGCGATGGCCACGGGAACATGGAACAGCGAACCGGTCGTCGCGCGAACTACCTTCGGGTTGTACAGGTCGACGCTGCGACCGGTGAGAATCACGCCGTCGGCGCCGGCGGCATCCGCTGCACGGATGATCGTTCCCGCGTTTCCGGGGTCACGGACTTCTTCGAGAACGGCGAGCAGCTTCGGACCGCTCGCAAGGATGTCCTTGAGCGAGGTCGGGAACTGGCGGCAGACCGCGATGATCCCCTGTGGGGTCACGGTGTCGGCCATCGCCTCGATGACATCTTCGGTCACGAACTCGACCTCGATGCCGGCGGCTTCGGCTGCGGCGGCGATGTCGGAGTATCGATCCATCGCGGTGGGGGTCGCGAACAGCTCGATGACGAGTTCGGGGCGGAAAGTGAGAGCTTCGGATGCCGCCTGTGGGCCTTCGAGAAGGAAGAGGCCGGTGTCGGCTCGCGCGTCCTTCTTGGAAAGCTTGGCGACCGCACGAACCCTGGGCGAACGGGGGTTGTCGATCATGTTCCCGATGGTAGCTCTATTAGTCCTGGTCGCCCGACCTCCCGCGCCGTGCACGCTCGATGAAAGGTGGCTGAACACCGACTGAATGCGCCGCAGGCAACGCGGACATGCAAGAAGGGCACCGGAATCAATCCGGTGCCCTTCTTCTGGTGCGTGGTTCGCTTACGCGGAGACCTTCGGTGCGCTCGTGTCGGCGGGCAGTGCTGCCTTGGCCGTTGCGACGATTGCGGCGAACGTTGCCGGCTCGGTGACCGCGAGGTCGGCGAGCATACGACGGTCGACCTCGATGCCGGCCAGGTTCAGTCCCTGGATGAGGCGGTTGTAGGTCAGGCCGTTTGCGCGGGACGCAGCGTTGATGCGCTGGATCCACAGGCGACGGAAGTCACCCTTGCGGGCGCGGCGGTCGCGGTATGCGTAAACGAGCGAGTGAGTGACCTGCTCCTTGGCCTTGCGGTACAGGCGCGAACGCTGTCCACGGTAACCCTTGGCGCGCTCGAGGATAACCCGACGCTTCTTGTGAGCGTTGACGGCTCTTTTTACTCTTGCCATGTTCTTATTCCTTGGATTTCGTGCTCGGGCTTAGCGGCCGAGAAGCTTCTTGATGATCTTGGCGTCCTGCGGAGCAAGAACCTGGTCCTGGTTGAGCATGCGCTTGCGCTTACCCGACTTGACTTCAAGGTTGTGTCGCATACCGGCCTGCTGCTTCTTGATCTTGCCGGTGCCCGTGACCTTGAATCGCTTCTTGGTGCCCGAGTGGGTCTTCTGCTTAGGCATGTTTCCTCTTTCTTGTGGCTACGTGAGTCGTGAACTACTCGGCCGGCTTTGGGGCCGGCGGCTTCGGGGCAGCTTTGGGGGCTGCAGGGGTGGCGCGAGCGCCGGGCTTCGCCGGAACGGCGGGCTTGGCTGCTGCGGCCGGCTTAGGGGCTGCAGCGGGCTTCGGGGTCGCGGTCGGCGTCGCAGCGGCCTTGGGAGCGGCCGGAGCTGCTGCCTTCGGTGCGGCGGGTGCCTTCGCGGCGGGAGCAGCTGCCTTTGGGGCCTCGGCTGCCGGAGCGGCCTTGGGCGTCTCGACTGCGGGTGCAGCCTTGGGTGCCTCGGCTACGGGTGCAGCCTTCGGCGCCTCGGCAACCGGTGCTGCTGCAACGGGCGCTTCTGCCACCTTGGCCGGAGTTGCCTGAACCGGGGACTTCTGAACGGGAGCCGCTGCTACGGGAGCAGCGTCATCCGCTTCGGGTGCCTCGGCACGGGCGGGCTTCGACGACACACGACGAGCCTCGGCTTCGGCCTTCGCCGTCGCCTTGGTCTTGTGCGGACCGATGACCATGACCATGTTGCGACCGTCGATGGTCGGGTTCGACTCGACCGAGCCGAATTCCGATACGTCTTCTGCGAAACGCTGCAGAAGGCGAACACCCTGGTCGGGGCGCGACTGCTCGCGACCGCGGAACAGGATCATTGCCTTCACCTTGTCGCCGGCGGCGAGGAAGCCCTCGGCACGCTTGCGCTTGGTTTCGTAGTCGTGCACGTCAATCTTCAGGCGGAAGCGAACCTCTTTGAGGATCGTGTTGGCCTGGTTGCGGCGTGCTTCTTTAGCCTTTTGGGCTTCTTCGTACTTGAACTTGCCGTAATCCATGATTTTGGCCACGGGCGGCTTGGAATTGGGAGCAACCTCAACCAAATCCAGGTCGGCCTCCTGGGCCAAACGAAGTGCGTCTTCGATACGGACGACACCGACCTGCTCGCCGTTGGGGCCAACAAGACGGACCTCCGGAACGCGGATTCGGTCATTGGTACGGGGATCGCTGATGCGTAACTCCTTCAGTGCTTCGGATACTCAGCTGTCGACGGAAGCCGAACAGCGACGAAGGAAGAATTCACGCGCCCAGGTTACAAATGAACACGACACCCTGTTTGTCTCTGCGGTGAGACCCTCGGACCACGGCCGTGAAGCCATGACTCGGTGATCGAACTGCAGGGGGTGTAACTACCCGGTAACCTTGAGAAGCGGTTGACAGGTGGGAGAATCTCCACTTTCGTACCGGGGCTAGCCCCGGAGCTTGCACAAGAATAGCAGATAGTGCACCGCGTGCCTATTCACTGCACTGACCAAACCCCAAGGACTCCCCCATGAGCGACTACAGCTTCGTCGATGACGACACCCGCGATATCTCCGAGGTGCCGGCCGTCGAGGTCATCCAGACCGTGACGGTCCACCTGATGACGGCAGCCGCGGTCAAACTCGGGCTCGCCGACGACCCGAACGCTGCCGACCAGATCGACCTCGACGAGGCCCGCACGCTCATCGAAGCCCTCGCCGGCCTCGTCACCGCTAGCGCGTCCAAGATCGGCGACCACCACGCCCTCGCCCTTCGCGATGGGTTGCGGACGCTGCAGCTCGCGTTCCGCGAGGCGTCGAGCATCCAGGACCCGCCCGGGAAGGGCCCGGGCGAGAAATTCACGGGGCCGGTGAATTAGAGGGACGAAGTCGCTCTAATTCACCGGCGGGCCACAGCCCCGCAGGCGAAATTAGTTCGTCAGGCCGAACTGGCGGGCGATCAGTGCGGAAGCGTTGATGTCCCCGCGCGCCTTTGTCGGCCAGTGGTGGGTGCCTCCGATGAGGGATACCACCTCGAGGAACGTGCCGTCCGTGCATCCGTCGTAGGAGTCGACCGTCACGCTGCCGTTGTCTTCGGCGATCGAGTGGGACGAGCAACCGTCGCGCTCGGCCCAGAATTTCGAGGCGTCGGCAACGGATGCGTTGGTCCATTTTCCGAGGCGTTCAATCGTCGGGGCCGAGGGTGGTCCGCCGGCGTACGGGACCGTTGGATCCGCTGTTCCATGGATCACCAGGACCGATACCGGCTCGGGTGCCGCACAGGAGAGCACGTTGAACGCTCCCCCGACGACCGCGATGCCGGCGATCGGACTGCCGGCGGACGCGACGCCGACGTCGCAGGCGAAACGGTACGAGAGCATGCCGCCGTTGGAAAATCCGGCGAGGTAGATCCGTGCAGGATCGACGGCGTGGTTGGTGACGAGTTCATCGATGACGGCGCTGATGAAGCCGACGTCGTTGATGCTCGCGCGGAACGGGCGACCGCAGCAGCGCCCGGCGTTCCAGGCGAGTCCGCCGATGTCTTCGCCGGTCGAAGTGCCGTCCGGGTAGGCGACGACGAACCCGTTCTTTTTTGCGACGCCCGACATTCCGCTCACCGATTCGAGGTAGGTTCCGGAACCACCGGCGCCGTGGAGCATCACTACCGCTGGCACAAGGTCCCCGGCATCGGTCGCCGCGTCCCGAATGATTACTTCGCGCTCGAGCCCGTCGACGACGAGCAGGTTCTTGACCGTCTCGCCGGCCGGTTCGACGATCGCACGGTCGTCGTCGGGTGCGGTAGCGCAGCCTGATACGAGCAGCGCGATGAGCACAGTGGCCAGAAGTGCCGGGCGCACGGCAGAGCGAAGACTCCCCCGGGCGCGTGCACTCATGGGCACATTGTAAGCATGGGTTTGTTCACCCAGCGGCCACGAGCTGTACACGCAGCGAGTCGACGCGGGTCGCGATGACCTCACTCTGCGACCACAGGGCCTGCAAACGCGCCGTCACACCGGCAAGTGCAGCCCGGTCGAGGCCATTGGCAATGGTCAGCAGAACGACGAGTTCCGGGCCGGCGAGCGTCGATCCCGGGTCGCCCGCGGCGAGTCCGACCGATACGACGGCGCTCTCGGTACGCGCAGCATCGGCGAACGCGTCAAGCACCGCTTCGTCGAGGTAACTCGGCGTCCACGGGAGGTCCTGGGCGATCGCCCACAGTGCGGGCCGGCGCACGACGAATTCGGTCGGCGACGTCGGATCGATGACGACGAGGTCGGTGTTCTCGCTCGCGGCGGCAATCGCAATCCTGGCGGCATCCGCTGGTACGGGCCTCGCGGTGGGGTTCCAGGCGCGCATCGAGTCGACCGACGTGAACGCCGGAAGCACGGTGCGTCCGTCGGGTCCGGAGACGGTGACGATCGACAGTTCCTGCGACTTGTCGATCAGGTGACCGTGTTCGTTGTGGCCACTCTCCCCGAGTTCGGCGATGAGCGGGATCAGCAGTCGGGACCCGCGCAGCGCCTTGATGACCTCTGACTCGCCGAGTTCGCTGCTGCGGAACCTCCGGAGGGCTTCGAACAGTCGCTCGGGAACGAGGCCATCGTCGTCGTCCCAGGTGTTGCCTTCGAAGTGCCGCCCGGCCCACGGCGTCCCGGCGGAGTCGGTGCCTCCCGGCTGCCCGTTTACTCCGGCACCGTTGATCCCGGCACCGTCCGGTGACCCGGTCGAGCCGAGGTTTCGCGCGGCCACGAGTGCTTAGTCCCCGGCGACGTCGAGAGCTTCGGCGAGGGTGAACGCTTCGGCGTAGAGCGCCTTTCCGACGATCGCCCCTTCGAGGCCGTGGGGAACGAGGGTGCGCAGCTCAGCGATATCGTCGAGGCTCGCGACCCCACCCGAAGCGATCACGGGCTTCTGGGTGTGTTCCATGACCTTGAGCAGGAGCTCGATGTTCGGGCCCTGCAGCGTGCCGTCTTTCGTGACGTCCGTGACGACGTAACGGCTGCATCCGGCGCGCTCGAGTCGCTCGAGAACGGCCCACAGGTCGCCACCCTCTTCGGTCCAGCCACGGGCGGCGAGGGTTGTTCCGCGAACGTCGAGACCGACCGCGATCGCGTCGCCGAACTCGGCGATCACGTGCGCTGCCCACTCCGGGTTCTCGAGCGCGGCGGTGCCGAGGTTGATGCGCTTCGCACCGGTCGACAGCGCTGCCTCGAGGCTTGCGTCGTCGCGGATTCCGCCGGAGAGTTCGACGTTCACGCGCTTCGGGGTGTTGCGGATGACGCGCTCGATCACGGCGTGGTTGTTGCCACGGCCGAAGGCGGCGTCGAGATCGACGAGGTGGATCCATTCGGCGCCCTGGTCGACCCACGACTGGGCTGCGTCAACGGGGTCGCCGTAGCTCGTCTCGGTTCCGGCGGCACCCTGGGTGAGCCGAACTGCTTTTCCGTCGGCGACGTCGACCGCCGGAAGAAGCGTGAGCTTCGGCGTGTTGTTGAACTCACTCATGGTTGCTGCGGTCTTTCTCTCGGGGCGATGCGATGGCGCGTGGTGCTGTTGTAGTGCTGCGTGATTACAGGGTCTTGAGCCAGTTGGCGAGCAACTTGATGCCCGGCTCACCGGACTTCTCCGGGTGGAACTGGGTTGCCGACAGCGGGCCGTTTTCGACGGCGGCGAGGAACCGGGAACCGTGTTCGGCCCAGGTCAGCATCGGCTGCGGAAATGGCGGCTGCACGTCGAGCGTCCAGTCCTGCGCTCCGAACGAGTGCACGAAGTAGAAGCGCTCATCCTCGATGCCGTCGAACAGCCGTGTGCCCGCCGGGGCTTCGACGGTGTTCCAGCCCATGTGGGGCAGAACCGGCGCGTCGAGCTCGGTGATTGTGCCGGGCCACTCGTCGAGACCCGGGGTCTCGTTTCCACGCTCGACCCCGCCGGAGAACAGCACCTGCATGCCGACACAGATCCCGAGCACCGGACGGGAGCCGGTGAGACGCTTCTCGATCATGGCGCCGCCACGGACGGAGTTCAGCTGTTCCATGACGGCAGAAAATGCACCGACGCCGGGAACGACGAGGCCGTCGGCCGCGGCAACGCGGTCACGGTCGGCGGTGAGTTCGACGCGGGCTCCGGCCAGCTCGAGCGCTTTCGCGGCCGAGTGGACGTTTCCCGAGCCGTAGTCGAGAACGACGACGGAAGGTGCAGTCACCGTTACAGCGCACCCTTCGTCGACGGGATGCCGCTGACGCGGGCATCCGGAGCAACGGCCTGGCGGAACGCACGCGCGAACGCCTTGAACTCCGCCTCGGCGATGTGGTGCGGATCGCGGCCGGCGAGCAGGGTGATGTGCATGGTCAGGCCCGCGTTGAACGCGATCGCTTCGAAGACGTGGCGAACCATCGACCCGGTGAAGTGTCCGCCGATGAGGTGGAATTCGTAGCCGGCCGGCTCGCCGGTGTGGACGAGGTAAGGGCGGCCAGAGATATCGACGACCGCCTGGGCGAGTGATTCGTCGAGCGGCACGAGAGCGTCGCCGTACCGGGAGATGCCGGACTTGTCACCGAGCGCGAGCGCGATGGCCTTTCCGAGCACGATCGCGGTGTCTTCGACGGTGTGGTGAACATCGATCTCCGTGTCACCGCTCGCCCGGACCGTGAGGTCGACGAGGGAGTGCTTGGAGAATGCTGTCAGCAGGTGGTCGTAGAACGGAACAGAGGTCGAGATCTCTGACTTTCCGGTTCCGTCGAGGTTGATCGACAGGTCGATGCTCGACTCGCTGGTCTCACGCTGCAGGTGTGCCACCCGGGGCTCAGTGCTCATGAGGCGATTCTACCGGCGCGAGGGACCACGGATGCCCGCTCCGGTTACGCGCGCAGTGCCGCGAGCGATTCGAGGAAGATCGTCGTCTCGCGTTCGGTCCCCGCGGTGACCCGCAGGTGGTGCGGAATTCCGACATCCCGAATGAGCACTCCGCGCTCGAGCAGCGCGGTGAACACAGCCTTCGGGTCGTCGACTCCACCGAACAGCACGAAATTCGACCAGCTGGGAAGCGGTGTGTAGCCGAGCGCCGGAAGTTCGGCGATCATCCGGTCGCGCTGGCCACGGATGTCGTCGACCATCGCGAGCATCGCCGGTGCGTGGCGCAGGGCAGCGATCGCCGCTGCCTGGGTGAGCGCCGACAGGTGATACGGAAGGCGCACGAGACGAAGGGCGTCGGTGATCGCCGGGTCAGCGGCGAGGTACCCGACGCGAGCGCCGGCGAAAGCGAAAGCCTTGCTCATCGTGCGCGAGACGATCAGGCGCGGCCGACCCTCGAGCAGCGAGATCGCCTGCGGAATGTGATCGGGAACGAACTCGGCGTAGGCCTCGTCGACGACGAGGATGCCGTCGGTCGCCTCGTACGCGGCGATGATCGTGTCGATGCCGAGGGGTGTGCCGGTGGGGTTGTTCGGTGAGCAGAGAAAAACCACGTCGGGCTTCTCCTGCTCGATCCACCGGGTTACGGTCTCGGGCGAGATGTCATAGTCGGCGTCGCGCTCCCCCGCAATCCACCGGGTACCGGTGCCGGCAGCGATGATCGAGTGCATCGAATAGGTGGGAGGGAAGCCGAGCACACTGCGTCCGGGTCCACCGAAGGCCTGCAGGATCTGCTGCAGCACTTCGTTGGAGCCGTTGGCCGCCCAGAGATTCTCGGCGGTGAGCCCGTGTCCGAGGTAGTTCGCAAGGCTTTCGCGCAGCTCGGTGAACTCGCGGTCCGGGTAACGATTGACCGTCAGGATCGAGGCCGCAAGCGATTCAACGATGTCGCGGGCGACATCCTCGGGAATCGTGTGGGTGTTCTCGTTGACGTTGAGCGCCACCGGCACGGAGAGCTGCGGAGCCCCGTACGGCACGAGGCCACGGAGATCGTCGCGAATGGGGAGATCGGAAAGGCTAACCACTCGCCCAATAGTAGAGCGTGGGCGGCAGCCGGTTTGCGAGTGGGTGCGACTACTCAGCCGTGTACTTGGTCGGGATGGCGAGCTGCTGGCCCTGCTGAAGCGACGACGAGTTGAGGTTGTTGAACGACAGCACCTCGTCGATGACGTCACGCGGGTCAGCGGTCGGGGCGATCTGCTCGGCTAGCTGCCAGAGTGACTGGCCGGCTTCGATCGTTACGGTTTCGACGACGGCGGTCGATCCCTCGGTGCTCGCGGTAGCCATTCCACCGTTCAGCGCGAACGCGAGTGCGGCGATCACGAGGGGCAGCGCAGCGAGCCCGGTGAACAGCCGACGGCCACGAGTGGTGAGGCGAAGACGCACACGGACGACCTGGCGGGCCTGGCTGTAGTCGGCTGCGGCGGCGTTGACTGCGGCGTTGATGTCGACTGCGGCGGCGCTGGTTGCGATGCTCATGTGCTTCTCCTTCTCGGTACGGGCTGTGGTGCGAGGTGCTGGTGGAACTTGTCTGGCGGTTCGGACGGGATCTCGTATCCGGCACTCGGCCGGGAGTGCCGGATACGAAGCTTTGTTCCGAACATACCTTCGAACATTGTCGAATTCAAGTGAATCTTCGAATATTTGTGCGAGAAAGTTATCAACACACTCGAATGAATGTTTGTTTCAGGCACGAATCGCGGATACAGTTTCGAATGTCTGGTTATGACGTAACCAGTAGCCACCGACATTGGCCCTCACCAGGCGGACGGCGGCACCTCGCAGGCGCTACAAAGGAGCACTCATGGACGACCGAATGGACGATGACGGCCAGACGGATGCCGCGGCGAGCACCTCAGCCAGAGGAGCCACTCGCCGGCGCAAGACCCTGAGCGACAAGCAACTCGCGATACTCGACGTCATCCAGCGTTCGGTGTCCGGTCGTGGCTACCCGCCGAGCATGCGCGAGATCGGCGACGCCGTCGGGCTGTCGTCGCTGTCGAGCGTCACCCACCAGCTGAACCAGCTCGAATTGAGCGGGTACCTGCGACGCGACCCCAACCGTCCCCGCGCTCTCGAAGTGCTCATCGAGATGCCGACGCAGGAGTCAGACGCCCCCGAGAGCACCGTGTCGATCGGGGATGCCGCGATGGTTCCCCTCGTCGGACGCATTGCCGCCGGAATTCCGATCACCGCTGACCAGCAGATCGACGAGGTCTTCCCGCTCCCCCGCCAGCTCGTCGGCAAGGGCGAGCTATTCATGCTCAAGGTCGTCGGAGAATCGATGATCGACGCCGCGATCATGGACGGCGACTGGGTCGTCGTCCGCCAGCAGAAGACCGCGGAGAACGGCGAGATCGTCGCCGCGATGCTCGACAACGAAGCGACGGTCAAGGTCTTCCGCCAGCGCGACGGCCACACCTGGCTGCTGCCGCAGAACTCGGCGTTCGAGCCGATCCTCGGTGACTACGCCGAGGTGCTCGGCAAGGTAGTCGCGGTCCTCCGCTCGCTGTAGCGCTTAGCGCTTAGCTGTTAGCTGTTAGCTGTTAGCTGTTAGCCACTCCAGCTCTCGGCACTCCAGCTCTCGGCACTCCAGCCGTTAGCCACTTCCAAAACGCAGGAACTCCGACCGGACACGCCGCGCCGTCCACTGATTCTTACGGCGTGTCGCCGCGATTACCTGAATTTTGGAAGGTGGTCGGGGTGCTCGCGACTGATGCTCGGGCGCGGTAGAAGTACCAGCCCACGCAGATCAGGATCGCGGACGCGAGAGCACTTGCCACGCAGATCCTGGCCGCGAGGAAGACCACGCCGGGGTCGAGCGGCGCGAACGGGATGCCAGCGGTTACCTGCGCGACGAGCGCGACCGCCCAGGCGACCAGTGCTGAGACGACAAAGACCGCTGCGACGGCGATCCAGCTGCCGAGTCGGATGCGGTTGTGCACCACTCCCGCGGTGGGCACGACCGGCGTGCGCGCGACCCAGCGAAGCGCCCAGACGGCGATGACGGCGAGACCGAACACGGTGCTTCCGTGCTGCAGCCACTTATGCACGAGCAACGGCCCGGCCTGCAGCCTCAGCACCGTGACGTGGTCGACCAGCCAGCCCGGATGGGTGAACTCGTCCCAGACCAGGTGGGTGATGCTGCCGACGACGAGCGAGGCGACCAGCAGGAGCAGGGTGACGGGCCACACCCGCCCGGAAACGTGCCAGCCAAGCGGCGAACGCTGCGGCATCCGCTCTCTCAGCCAGGCCGGCGACAAATCGAGTACCGGCGTGCGAAAAGCCAACTGCCAGAGCAGGAACGCCGTGAACCCGAGTAGCAGGTCGATCGTGATCACGCCCACCGGCTCGTGCGTGAGTTCGCGATCGATGGGGAGCGGCAGGTAGTAGGGCAGGTCCGGCGCGACGCTGCCGGCGACGAGCGCGGCGGGAACCAGCGGCGTCCGGGTGAACAGGAGCGCGGCAGCCGCGTGGCTCGGGGTAAACGGCATTGGGCAATTGTCTCCCGTCGCACTGGCCGCACCCCGCGATCCGGCCCAAACGGCACCGAAGCGTTACCCGCAGCCCGAGCTCCTACTCCGAGTCCGCACTCCAAGCTCGCAGCTCGACCCCGTGCCCGCAGTCACCACCCACCCTCGCGGCGGGAGAAACTCGCTCGTGGCGGGAGCTATAGCTCCCGCCACGACTGAATTGCCCCCGCCGCGAGGGGTGCGGCTGCGAGGGTTCCCGCCGCGAGGGGTGCGGCCGCGCGGCGCCGCTAGCCGGCGGCCACCGTTTCGCGCACCTTCCGGGTCGCGGCGACGATGTTCGTGAGCGACTCGACGGTCTCGGCATAGCCGCGGGTCTTCAGGCCGCAGTCCGGGTTGATCCAGACCTGGCGGTTCGGGATTGATGCGAGCGCGATCTCGATGAGTTCGGTGACCTCATCCACCGACGGAACCCGGGGCGAGTGGATGTCGTAGACGCCGGGTCCGATGCCGCGACCGAAGCCGCTGCGCTGGATATCCGGCACGACCTCCATCTTCGACCGGGCGGCCTCGATCGACGTGACATCGGCATCCAGCTGGTCGATCGCGTCGATGACGACACCGAACTCCGAGTAGCAGAGGTGGGTGTGGATCTGGGTCTGCTTTGCGACCCCGGCGGTGGCGAGACGGAATGAGCCGACCGACCACTTCAGGTAGTCGGGCTGGTCGGCCTTCTTGAGCGGCAGCAGTTCGCGCAGCGCTGGCTCGTCGACCTGGATGACGCCGATACCGGCCGCTTCGAGGTCAGCGATCTCGTCGCGAAGCGCGAGCGCGACCTGGTTGGCCGTCTCGCCGAGCGGCTGGTCGTCACGAACGAACGACCAGGCGAGGATCGTGACCGGGCCGGTCAACATTCCCTTGACGGGCTTCGCGGTCAGGGTCTGCGTGTACGCCGACCACTCGACGGTGATCGGAGCTTCGCGGGCAACGTCGCCCCACAGCAGCGACGGGCGGGTACAGCGCGATCCGTAGGACTGCACCCAGCCGTTCTGCGTAACGGCGAAACCGTCGAGGTGCTCGGCGAAGTACTGCACCATGTCGTTGCGCTCGGGCTCGCCGTGCACGATGACGTCGATGCCGATCTCTTCCTGCAGGTCGACAACGCTCTTGATCTCGGCCTTGAGATAGTCGACGTATTCGGTCTCGCTGATCTCGCCCTTCGAGTGCGCGGCGCGAGCCTTGCGGATGTCGCCGGTCTGGGGAAAGGACCCGATCGTCGTCGTCGGCAGGAACGGCAGTCCGAGCGCTTCCTCCTGGGCGGCGAGGCGCTCGGCGTAGTCGCCGCGGCTGAAGTCGGCGTCCGTGAGCGCTGCGGCCCGAACCCGGACCGCTCCGTCGCGCACTCCCGGCGCGTTGTGGCGGTCCTCGAGCGCGGCGGTCGACGCGAGCAGCGCGTCCTGGATCGCCGCCTTACCGTCGGTGAGTCCGGTCGCGAGGGTCGCGATCTGGGCGACCTTCTGGTCGGCGAAAGCCAGCCAGCTCTTGAGACGGTCGTCGAGCAGCGGCTCGTCGTCGACGTCGTGCGGGGTGTGGAACAGGCTCGTCGAGCTTGAAACGGCGACGCTCGGGCTCAGCTCACCCAGTGCCTCGAGCTTGACGTACGCGGCCTCGAGGTCGCCGCGCCAGATGTTGTGACCGTCGACAACGCCGCCGACCAGGGTCTTCTCGGTGCTGATGCCGGTGGGCACGCCACCGCGGACCAGGTCGAGACCAATCGCCTCGACCGGACTCGCGGTGAGCACGGGAAGCGCGTCGTCGAGCGAACCGTACGGGGCTGACACGAAGATCTGCGGGCGGGCCGGGACCGCGCCGAGCAGCGCGTACGCGCGAGCGGTCGCCTCGAGCACGGTGGCGCGGTCGACCTCGATCGACTCGCTCACGAGAGCCGGCTCGTCGAGCTGGACCCACTCTGCGCCAACGGCCGTGAGAGCGGCGAGCAGTTCGGCGTAGACCGGAAGCAGGTCGTCGAGGCGGTCGAGCGGCTGGTAGTCGCTCGGGGCCGACTCGCTGGCTTTACTGAGCAGCAGGAAGGTCACCGGACCGACGATGACCGGGCGGGTGCGGAATCCGCTCGTCGTCGCCTCCGCGACCTCGCGAAGCAGGCGGTCCGACGCGAGGCTGAACTCGGTCTCCGGCCCGATCTCGGGCACGAGGTAGTGGTAGTTCGAGTCGAACCACTTCGTCATCTCGGCCGGGACATCCGCTCCCTCACCACGGGCGATCGTGAAGTAGCCGGCGAGGTCGATGCTGCCGTCGTCCTTCACGAGCCGGGCGAACCGGCTCGGAACGGCCCCGACGGTCACGGCCGCGTCGAGTACCTGGTCGTAGAAGCTGAACGCTTCGGGGATCGACGAGTCGGTGCGTCCGAGACCCAGGCCGACGAGGCGCTCGCGCGTCACTGCGCGGAGCTCGGCTGCGGCGGTCTCGAGTTCGTCTGCGCTGATGCGTCCGGCCCAGAATGACTCGACGGCCTTCTTCAGCTCGCGGCGGCGGCCGATGCGCGGGTACCCGAGAATCGTTCCGGTGGGGAATGGCGTTGTCATTGTCGTCCTTCGTTCTGGTTTTCGGTTGCTGACGCGGATGAAAGGGCTGGGAGCTCCGGCACAAGGCCGACTCCCCGGAGCACGGCGAGAACTGCCTCGTGCCGGTTGAACGCATAGAGGTGCAGGCCGGGGCGATCGGTGCCGAGCACCGCGCGCGACAGGTCGATCGCGTGCCCGATGCCGACGGCGGCCTGCCCATCGGGCGTCGACTCGGCCTCGAGTTCGCGCAGCAGGTCGGTTGGCAGGCTTTCGCCGGTGAGGTCGACGATCCGGCGCAGCCTTGCCGGGCTCGCGATCGGCATGATGCCAGGAAGGATGCGCATGGTCACACCCGCAGCGCGAGCCTGGTCGACGAAGCGCAGGTAGTCGTCGGCGTGGAAGAAAAGCTGGGTGATCGCGAGGTTGGCCCCGGCGGCTTCCTTGGCCAGGAGCGTGTCGAGATCCTGTTCGACCGAGCGGGAGCGCGGATGCCCGTTCGGGAACGCCGCGACCGCGATCGTCACCTTCTCGCCGTGCGAGAGGCGCTTCGCACCCGGGAATCCCGGGATGTCCTGCTGCACGAACGGAACCCGTTCGGCCTGCACGCGGTGGATGAGCTGCACGAGTTCGCCGGCACTCCCGAGATCCCCGAGAAAGTCGTCGCCCTCGTCAGCGCCTTCCGGCGGGTCGCCGCGGAGCGCGAGGAACCGGGTGATTCCGGCATCGAGGAACTCGCGGATGAGGCGGGTCGCCTCCGCGTAGGACGAACCGACGCAGGTGAGGTGAGCCATTGCCTCGACGTCGGTCTCGGCCAGCAGTCGAAGCAGCACGGCGAGCGACGAGCTGCGGGACGACCCGTTCGCCCCGTAGGTCACAGAGATGAATTCAGGACCGGCGGCGGCGAGGTGCTCGATCGAGGCGAGCAACTGCTCTTCAGCGGATGCCGACCGCGGCGGGTACAGCTCGAACGAGAAGGTGGGCGCGAGCGTCGTCGCACTATCGATTGGTGACACCGTCGGCCCTCCGCTCAAGAAATCTGATTGGTATGGGCGGGTGCCGGGCTCGGCTGTCGCTCCGTGCCGGCTACTACTCTCGGCAACGGTTAAACACTAACGACACGACCGGCCGAGGTGGCCGATCGTGTCGCAGTGTTACGGGGTGCGGCCGTGCTTAGGCGGGTACAACCGCGAAGTCGCGCAGCCCGGCCTCGTCGACCGGGTGCACCATCGCGGTCAGGTGGGTTCCGGCCTCGACGTACTCGCTCGTGACGATGCGACCACGCTCGTGCAGCATCGCGACGATGTCGCCGCGGTCATAGGGAACGAGCAGCTCGACCTCGACGGTCGGGACCGGGATGAGCTCGGCAATGCGCGCCTGCAGCTCTTCCACTCCCTCACCGGTGCGTGCTGAGACAAACACTCCACGCGGTTCGAGGCCACGCAGCAGAAGACGCTGGTCGTCATCCACGAGGTCGCTCTTGTTGAAGACGATGATCTCGGGGATCTCGCGGGCGTCCACCTCGCCGATGACATCGCGAACGGTGGCGATCTGGCTGGCCGGGTCCGGGTGCGCTGCGTCGACGACGTGGACGATGACGTCCGAGTCCTTGACTTCCTCGAGCGTCGAGCGGAACGCCTCGACGAGCTGGTGGGGAAGGTTGCGCACAAATCCGACGGTGTCGGTCAGCGTGTACGGACGGCCGTCGTCGGTAACCGACTTGCGGACCGTCGCGTCGAGTGTCGCAAACAGCGAGTTCTCGACGAGCACGCCGGCCTTGGTGATGCGGTTGAGCAGGCTCGACTTGCCGGCGTTGGTGTATCCGGCGATCGCGACGCTCGGCACCTCGAACCGGTTGCGGTTGGCACGCTTGGCCTCGCGGGCGGGCGCGAATCCCTTGATCTGCTTGCGCAGTTTGGCAACGCGGGTGTGGATGCGGCGACGGTCGAGTTCGATCTTCGTCTCACCGGGTCCACGGCTTCCCATACCGTTACCGGCTCCGACCTGGCCACCGGCCTGGCGGGACAGCGACTCACCCCAGCCTCGAAGGCGGGGAAGCAGGTATTCGAGCTGCGCGAGTTCGACTTGCGCCTTACCCTCACGGCTCTTCGCGTGCTGGCTGAAAATGTCGAGGATGACGGCGGTACGGTCGATGACCTTGACCTTGACGATGTCTTCGAGTGCGCGGCGCTGGCTCGGAGCGAGCTCCGTGTCGGCGATGACCGTGTCAGCACCGACGGATGCGACGACGCCGGCGAGCTCGGCGGCCTTGCCTTTTCCGAAGAACGTGCTGGGGTCGGGGTTGGCGCGCTTCTGCAGCAGGCCGTCGAGAACGACGGCACCGGCGGTCTCGGCGAGGGCGAACAGCTCGCGCATGGAGTTCTCGGCTTCGACAACGTTGCCCTGGCCGTAGATTCCGATCAGCACAACGCGCTCGATGCGGAGTTTGCGGTACTCGACCTCTGTGACGTCTTCGAGCTCGGTCGAGAGGCCGGCGACACGACGAAGCGCCTCGCGGTCTTCGCGGTCGAACTGGTCGCCGTCACGGGACTGCGAGTAGTCGGCGGACGTTTGCAGCGCCTGCGCTGTGCCCGATCCGAAAATTTTCACGTTGGCACTTCCGGCGCTGTCTCGCGCCAGAATCCGGTCTATCGCTGCGCGTCCGGCGTCATCGCCGGTGTGCCCCGCAGCATCCTGTCGTACTTCATCAGTCATTGTGTTAACCCTACTTGCCCTGACTTCGATAAGTTCTCTCCTATGGCTAACGAGCATTACTTCTCGTCTTCTCCTGAGAGTGAACTCAAAAAGCGGACGATTCATGCCCGTATCTCGGGGCAAACGTACGAATTAGAGACCGCAAACGGCATTTTCAGCCCAGAGCGTATCGACACGGGCACGCAGGTGCTTTTGGCGAACGTTCCGGCGCCGGCGCCCGGCGGAAACCTGCTGGACATCGGATGCGGCTGGGGACCGATTGCCCTCACACTCGCCCTCGAGTCACCACGCGCAACCGTGTGGGCCGTCGACGTGAACGAGCGTGCCCTCGACCTCGTGCGGGGTAACGCCGCGAAGGTCGGCGCTACCAACGTGCGTGCGGTGACCCCCGACGAGGTTCCCGACGACGTGACGTTCATGACGATCTGGTCGAATCCTCCGATTCGGGTCGGCAAAAACGAACTCCACGGACTGCTCGAGAAGTGGCTGCCTCGGCTCGAGCCCGGCTCGGACGCCTGGCTCGTCGTGCAGCGCAACCTCGGCTCGGATTCCCTGCACCGCTGGCTGCAGACGACCTTCCCCGACGACTTCACCTTCACCCGCGCGGCAACCAACAAGGGCTATCGCGTACTGAAGGCTCGCAAGCACTAGCTCCCCGGCCTGCTTTAACCGGTTTCAAGGATCCGCGGCCGGTAAAAGCCACTTTTGTGACAGTTAGCCGGTTTTTCGGCCGCCATCTCCTTGAAACCGGTTAATTCGGGGAGGGATGACGGGGCTGGAGCGGGGCGAAGAGGTCAGCGGCAGGGCGTTAGATCGTCAGTTCACCCTCGAAGACGAGCTCGGCCGGGCCCGAGAGCGCGACGTGCTCGCCGTCTTCGGTCGGGAACATCCGCACGCCGACGGTTCCGCCGGGGACCTCGACCTTCCACTGGTTCGGAGCACCCTTGCCCGCCCAGTGCCGGGTGGCCAGCGCAGCAGCCGCAGCACCGGTGCCACACGACAGGGTTTCACCGCTGCCGCGCTCGTGGACGCGCATGCGGATGTACCCGACGCCATCCCGGACCATCGGGTCGGCGGGCACCACGAACTCGATGTTCGCGCCGGCTTCGGGCTCGGGGTCGAGCTGCGGGATGAAGCTCAGGTCGGCGGAGTCGAGCTCCGCCTCGCTCGCGAGGGCGACGACAACGTGCGGGTTGCCGACGTTGATGCCGAGTCCCGGGCGCGCAATCGACAGGTTTTTGGCTCGCACGAGCGGTTCCCCGCCGTCGAGCGCCCAGCGACCGAGGTCGACCTGGAACCCGCTCAGGTTGCGCTGTACGTCGCGGACTCCCCCGCGCGTGCCGATCGCCAGGGTTTCGCCGTGCCCGAGTTCTGCCAGACCGTTGTCGAGCAGGAACCGCGTGAACACGCGGATGCCGTTGCCACACATCTCCGAAACGCTTCCGTCGGAGTTGTGGTAATCCATGAACCACTCCGCAGAGTCGTCTTCGGCGAGAGCTTCAGCGCCCTCGGGAATGTGAGCGGAACGGACCGCCCGGAGAATGCCGTCGCCGCCAACGCCGAAGTGGCGGTCGGCGATCGCGGCCATCTGTGCTGCGGTCAGGTCGATCGAACCATCGGGGTCGGCGAACAGGACGAAGTCGTTACCGGTGCCGTGGCCTTTGGTGAAGTGAAGGGTTGTGCTCACGAACCAAGCCTAGCCATCGCCGCATCCACTCGTTGCGGGTCGTCGTAGTCGAGCCAGGTGGTCGCGGGATAGCGCCGGAACCAGCCGACCTGCCGACGGGCGTAGCGGCGGGTCAACGCGGCGGTCTGCTCGATCGCCTCAGCCTCGGATAACTCGCCACGCACCTGCGCGATCGCCTGCGAATACCCGATCGCCCGGCTCGCGGTGACTCCGAGCGCCGGGCCGTTGTCGAGAAGCCCCTGCACCTCGTCGACGAGTCCGGCTTCCCACATCTGGCCGACCCTCGCGTCGAGGCGCTCGACGAGTTCTGCCCGCGGAGCCTGCACCCCGAGCAGTACCGTCTCGCGCCAGGTGGCGTTCTCGTCGGGTAAACCGGAGCCGAACGGCTCCCCCGTCATCTCGACGACTTCGAGAGCGCGAACGAGGCGCCGTCCGTTGCTCGCCCCGATAGCGCGCGCGGCGTCGGGGTCGACCTCGAACAGTTTCGCGTGCATCAGGCCGGGCCCGCGCTCGAGGAGCTCGGCCTCGAGACGCTCGCGGATGGCGGGATCGGTTCCGGGAAACTGGAAGTCGTAGATGACGCTCGAGACGTAGAGACCGGAGCCGCCCACGAGGATCGGTACGGCGCCACGAGACTGGATGTCGTCGACTGCGGCACGCGCCTGCAGCTGGAAATCAGCGACGCTCGCCTCGTCGCTCACCTCGAGAACGTCGAATAAGTGGTGCGGGATTCCGCGGCGCTCGGCGAGGGAGAGCTTGGCCGTTCCGATATCCATGCCGCGGTACAGCTGCATGGCGTCGGCGTTGACGATTTCGGCGACGCGACCGGAGGCGGCGAGCCGTTCGGCGACGTCGAGCGACAGGCCGGACTTACCGGTGCCCGTTGCGCCGACAATGGCGATGAGCATTGGCTCTAGCGCTGCCCGTCGCCCATGTCGTAGATCGGGATGGTGGCGACGCCGAGCGGCGCTGCCGGGCTCGCCGACACGATGCGAAGGCCGGGAAGCCCGAGCGAGACACGCGGCTTCTCCCCCGAGGCTCCGACGGGAGCCGGAACCCCACAGGACGCGGCTTCGGCACGATCCCACGCGTCACCCGAGCGGGTGCGGCGAATCGCGAGCGGCGCGCCGTCGGTTGAGTCGGCGACGAGGTGGAACGACGCGGCATCCGTGATCGTGACGGTGACGACGTCGCCGGGGCGCGGGATGTCGCTTCCCGGCGAGACCTCGAAGTGCACGAGTCGCGAGTCTTCGGCGCGACCGGAGAGACGGTGCGTCTCACTGTGCTTTTTGCCGTCGGTGGCGGACACCAGCACCTGGACGGTGCGACCGACCTGCTTCTGGTTCTCTTCGCGTGAGATGTGGTCCTGCAGGGCGGTGAGTCGCTCGAAGCGCTCCTGCACTACAGCCTTGGGAACCTGTTCTTCCATCGTCGCGGCGGGCGTGCCCTCGCGGATCGAGTACTGGAACGTGTAGGCCGAAGCGAATCTGGAGAGCTCGACAACGCGCAGCGTCTCCTGGAAATCTTCTTCCGTCTCACCCGGGAAGCCGACGATGATGTCGGTCGAGATCGCCGCGTTCGGAATCTGGGCGCGGACGCGATCGAGAATCCCGAGGAACTTCGTCGACCGGTAGCTGCGCTTCATCGCCTTGAGAATCCGGTCGGAGCCCGACTGCAGTGGCATGTGCAACTGGGGCATGACGTTCGGCGTTTCGGCCATCGCGTCGATGACGTCGTCGGTGAACGCTGCGGGGTGCGGGCTGGTGAAGCGGATGCGCTCGAGACCCTCGATCTTTCCAGCGGCGCGCAGCAGCTTGCTGAACGCCTGGCGGTCACCGAATTCGACTCCGTAGGAGTTCACGTTCTGGCCGAGAAGGGTTACTTCGACGGCACCGTCGTCGACGAGCGCCTGGATCTCAGCGAGCACGTCGCCCGGGCGGCGGTCCTTCTCTTTACCGCGGAGCGCCGGAACGATGCAGAAGGTGCAGGTGTTGTTGCAGCCGACCGAGATCGACACCCAGCCGCTGTAGGTCGACTCGCGACGGGTCGGCAGGGTAGACGGGAACACATCGAGGGACTCGAGGATCTCGAGCTGGGCCTCGCCGTTGTGACGGGCGCGCTCGAGCAGCGTCGGCAGTGAGCCCATGTTGTGCGTACCGAAGACGACGTCGACGTACGGCGCCTTCTCGAGGATGACACCCTGGTCTTTTTGGGCGAGGCAGCCGCCAACGGCGATCTGCATTCCTTCGTGGGTCTTCTTGACCGACGCGAGCATACCGAGGTTGCCGTAGAGCTTGTTGTCGGCATTCTCGCGAACGGCGCAGGTGTTGATGACGACGACGTCGGCCTGGCCATCCGTCGCTTTGATGTAACCGGCCGCCTCGAGCGATCCGCTCAGTCGCTCAGAATCGTGCACGTTCATCTGGCAGCCATAGGTGCGCACCTCGTAGGTGCGCGGCGCAGCGGATGCCGTGCTGTCGGAAGAAGCGGAGGTTGCTGGAGCGAGAAGCGTCATTGTGTTCTCCAGTGTAAAGCCGCGCCCGCAAACGCGAAGCCGGCCGGACCGGCCAGCCCTAGTTGAAGCGCGGGCCTCGCGAGCTGCTTCCCGATCCGGAGAGCGCAGCGTTGACGGCGGCGGAAACGACCTGGCCGGAGTATCCGCGACGCATGAGGAATCCGCTCAGTCGACGTTTGGCTGTCGCGTCATCGTAGGAGCGCAGCTGCGGTGCGCGTTTCAGCGCGAGTTCGAGCGCTCGCTGGGCCTCTTCGTCGCCGGAGTCTTCACTCTCGAGCGCGAGGGTGATCGCTTCCTGCTCGATTCCGCGCCGGCGGAGTTCGTTAGTAACTCCCGAACGCCCGAGGCCCTTGCGCTCCTGCAGGGAGCGCACGAGTGTTTCGGCGAGGGCGTTGTCGTCGAGCAGTGCGACACCCTCGAGCCTGGCGATCTCGTTTTCGACGGTGTCTTCGTCGAGATCGCGGGACTTCAGCAACTTGCGCATCTCTGAGACCGAGACGCCGCGGCGGGCGAGAGCGTGCAGCGCGATGTTGTGCGCGCGATCCGCCTCGCCTTCGCGGTCGCTCTGGGCATGGGCTTCGGTTGGCGCCTCTTCGTCTTCATCGACCTCGTTGGTTCGAGAGCCGCTTCCGACGAGCGCGAGGGACAGGTCTTCGAACCGTACGCGATCGGTTGAGGGTGCCGGTTCCGATACCTGCGATGCGCGCCTAGCCGGCGTGGTGACCGTCGTCACCTCACCGGACTCAATCGCCCACTGCCGAGCCGCTGCCTTTTCGGCTGCGGTGAGTTCAGTGAGTTCGGTGAGTTCAGTGAGTTCAGTGACTTCAGGCAGCTCTGTCTCGCTGGCGGCGCCTGCCGCACCGTCTGAACTCGCACGGCCCCGCTTCGCACCAAACAGGTACGTTACGGGAGCGAGGCGATCAGCAGCAGAGTCGTCGCTGGTATCGGAACCGGTCATGCTATTCGCCGACCGCGAGCAGTGCGGGCTCTGCCTTCGCGGTCGCGGCGGCAGCCTTGGTTGCCGCCTTCGTCGCGGCCTTGGCCTCAGCCTCGATCGCTGCCTTCTTGGCCTTCTCGATGGCAGCCTTCGCCTCCGGACCGACACCGAGCTTCATCATGATGCGCTGTTCGATCTCGAGTGCGATCTTCGGGTTATCGAGCAGGAACTTACGCGAGTTCTCCTTACCCTGTCCGAGCTGGTCTCCCTCGTAGGTGTACCAGGCACCGGACTTACGGACGATCTCGTGCTCGACACCGAAGTCGATGAGGCTTCCCTCGCGCGAAATACCGATGCCGTAGAGGATGTCGAACTCCGCCTGCTTGAACGGCGGCGCCATCTTGTTCTTGACGACCTTCACGCGGGTGCGGTTACCGACGGCCTCGGTGCCGTCCTTGAGGGTTTCGATGCGACGGATGTCGAGGCGGACGGACGCGTAGAACTTGAGCGCCTTTCCACCGGCGGTGGTCTCGGGGCTTCCGAAGAAGACACCGATCTTCTCGCGCAGCTGGTTGATGAAGATCATCGTGGTGTTGGTCTGGCTGAGCCCACCGGTGAGCTTGCGCAGCGCCTGCGACATCAGACGAGCCTGCAGCCCGACGTGCGAGTCACCCATCTCACCTTCGATTTCTGCGCGCGGTACGAGGGCTGCGACGGAGTCGATGACGATGAGGTCGATCGAGCCGGAGCGGACGAGCATGTCGGCGATCTCGAGGGCCTGCTCACCCGTGTCGGGCTGGGAAACGAGCAGCGAGTCGATGTCGACGCCGAGCTTCTTCGCGTACTCGGGGTCGAGTGCGTGCTCCGCGTCGATGAAGGCGGCGATTCCGCCACCGCGCTGGGCGTTGGCAATCGCGTGGAGGGTCAGCGTGGTCTTACCCGAGGATTCCGGACCGTAGATCTCCACGATGCGGCCGCGGGGAAGCCCGCCTATGCCGAGCGCGACATCCAGTGCAATCGAGCCGGTCGGGATGACGGCAACGGGGGCGCGGTCATCACTTCCGAGACGCATGACGGAACCCTTACCGAACTGGCGGTCGATCTGTGCGAGGGCCGTATCGAGGGCCTTTTCGCGGTCTGCTGGTGATGCCATGACTTACTCCTTGACTCGTTGGTTGCTGCCCATAGGCTGTCGATTCGCTGGTGGCCGATACTGCAAGGCCCACAGCCTCCCGACAAAGGCTGGTTGATGACTACGGTACGACTGGCCTCCGACATTACGAGGGAGCGACCTGCTCGTGGTGCATAACCCGTCTTCGAAAGACGCTATGAAGGAGCCTACCGACTTCCGAACACATGTTCGACGACGCGCCGGAGTTTGTTCGAATATCTTCGAAGGCTAGTTACGCTCGCGCGGCTCGCGCAGTCCGACGCCGTGCCGACGTTCGAGGGGAACGTCACTCGCCGCACACAGGGCGAGCCAGATCTCGCGGGGCGGGAACCCCGCCTTGATCGCCGCCTCGGCGGTGAGACCGGCAGATCCCGGCTTCTCGAACTGCGACAGCACGAGATCGTGGGTGAGCACCCGGCCGTAGTCGCCGAACTCGTCGGAGACGGCTATCCAGAATTCACTCAAACGCACTGTTCAACCGTAGCGACTCGAACACTGCACTGCTGGCCAGTACGCCGAACGCCCCGGCTTCCTCGAAAGGATGCCGGGGCGTTCGGTACAGAACTAAGACTTAGCGACGAACGAGGTCAGAGTCGAACTCTGCAACCAGGTCGTCCGGGAGGGTGTCGGGGATCGCGTTAAGACCCTCGATTACGGCAAGGCGGTCTCCCACCTCGCGCATAATGACGGAGATCGGCGTCTCCAGCGCATCAGCGACCGACGCGAGAATCTCGCTGCTCGCTTCTTTCTGCCCACGCTCTACTTCGCTGAGGTACCCGAGGGCAACACTCGCCTTGCTGGCGACCTGACGGAGGGTGCGACCCTTCTGCAGGCGGAAGTCGCGGAGCACGTCACCGATTTCTTGACGAACCAGAACCATTTGACCCTCCTCTTGACTCAATTGCCCTTACGCGTTGTGCGATGGAGCAGTAACACTACAACCACCGTTACCGAGAACTCTAACCAGAGGTCTCTGTGTTGCGGTTGTGAATTCGTTAGTTGTAACGAGATGGAAACCATCCGTATTCCCAACTTGAGTCGAAGTGACGCAGGTTCGGCGAATCAGTGTGGTTACGGCTCGATCCCGAGCAGCTTGGCGAGTTGTACAAGTGATTCGGAGACAACGGCGTTTCGGATGTCCTCGCGCGTTCCCGACAGCTGCAGCGCGACGCTCACGACCGAGTCCGCCGTCGCAAGCCCGATGAACACCGTGCCGACCGGCTTGCCGTCCTGGGGGTCCGGGCCGGCTACTCCGGTGGTCGCGATGCCGATGTCGGCCGCGCGGCCGTCGACGGCCAGCGTGAGCCTCGCACCGGACGCCAGCTGGCGCGCCACCTCATCGTCGACCGCTCCGCGCTCGGCCAGGAGTGCGGCATCCACACCGAGCACACTCGCCTTGAGGGCGGTGTTGTAGGCGACGACTCCCCCGAGAACCGTTTTCGATGCGCCGGGCACGTCGATGAGAGCCGCGACGAGTTTGCCACCGGTGAGGGACTCCGCCACGGCGATCGTGAGCCCACGCTCGATGAGCGCAGCGACGACCGCGGCGGCCGTCGTCACTTGGTTCGTGGTTCCGGCGCGGCGCGATTCTGGCGCCACGCCTGTACGAGGTAGTCGATGCCGGTGACTACGGTCAGCAGGAACGCGAGACCCATGACGATGGCGTTGAAAATGTGTACCCACTCGCCGAACACGAGCCACAGCGGAAACAGGTACAGCGAGATCGCGACGGCCTGGGTGATGGTCTTGAGCTTTCCGGCGCGGGACGCGGGAACGGCACGCTTACTCAGCACGGCGAAGCGGAAGATCGTGATGCCGAATTCGCGGACGAGAATGATGATCGTGACCCACCACGGCAGCTCGCCGAGGATCGACAGCGCAACGAGCGCACCACCGGTGAGCACTTTGTCGGCAATCGGGTCGAGGATGATTCCGACGTCGGTGACGAGGTTGCGACTGCGCGCGAGGTAACCGTCGAGGCTGTCGGTCGCGATCGTGAAGACGAACAGGAACGCCGCGACGATACGCAGGGTTCCCATCTCGCTGTCGTCGACCAGCAGCAGCCAGATAAAGACCGGTGCGAGCAGGATGCGGATCACCGTGATGATGTTGGCGATGTTCGCGTTGCTCGCAGGACCGTCCCCGCGGCTCAGAATACGTCCCGAGAACGAGCCGGGGACCCTCGCTGGGCGAATGCTGCCGTCGGAGGATTGAGTCATTACGCGGTTACTCCCGGTCAGTCAGGTTCCAGGCATCCTCGTCTGAAGGGCCGTCGACTTCATCGTAACCGCTGAGTGAATCGGCGACGAGATCGACCGGGGCTGCGGGAGCAGCGGATGCCGTTGCCGGCGGTGTCGGCGACGCGTCGCCGTTACGCAGTTTGGCGAGCACACCGGGTAGCTGTTCCGCGGTCACGAGCACGTCGCGCGCCTTGGATCCCTCGGACGGGCCGACGATCTCGCGAGACTCCATGAGGTCCATCAGGCGACCGGCCTTGGCGAATCCGACGCGGAGCTTGCGCTGCAGCATCGAGGTCGATCCGAACTGCGTGCTGACGACGAGTTCGGCTGCCGCGAGCAGGAGTTCGAGGTCGTCACCGATGTCGGCGTCCACCTGCTTCTTCTCTGCGACGACGGCGACATCCTCGCGGTACTCCGGCTGGGCCTGCGCGATGACGTGCTGCACGACCTCGGCGATTTCGCTCTCGCTCACCCACGCGCCCTGCACGCGGATCGCCTTCGACGATCCCATCGGCAGGAACAGCGCGTCGCCCTGGCCGATCAGCTTGTCGGCGCCGGGCTGGTCGAGGATAACGCGCGAGTCGGTCATGCTCGAGACGGCAAACGCCAGCCGGCTGGGAACGTTGGCCTTGATGAGTCCCGTCACAACATCCACCGACGGACGCTGTGTCGCGAGCACGAGGTGGATACCGGACGCACGGGCGAGCTGGGTGATGCGCACGATCGAATCTTCGACATCCCTCGGGGCGACCATCATGAGGTCGGCGAGCTCGTCGACGACGACGAGCAGGTACGGGTACGGCTTGAGTACTCGCTCGCTGCCAACGGGCAGGACGATCTCGTTCGCAATGACTGCGCGGTTGAAGTCGTCGATGTGGCGGAAGCCGAAGCTCGCCAGGTCGTCGTACCGCATGTCCATCTCTTTCACGACCCAGGCGAGCGCTTCCGCTGCCTTCTTCGGGTTCGTGATGATGGGAGTGATGAGGTGCGGAACGCCGGCGTAGATCGAGAGCTCGACGCGCTTCGGGTCGATGAGCACCATTCGCACTTCGGCGGGCTTGGCGCGCATCAGCACGGACGTGATCATCGAGTTGACGAAGCTCGACTTACCCGAACCGGTGGAACCGGCAACGAGCAGGTGGGGCATCTTGGCGAGGTTCGCGACGACGAAGCCACCCTCGACGTCCTTGCCGAGGCCGATCGTCATCGGGTGGGTGCTCTTGGTGCTCGCACCACTGCGCAGCACGTCACCGAGCGACACGATCTCGCGGTCCTTGTTCGGAATCTCGACACCGATGGCGCTCTTGCCCGGGATCGGCGACAGGATGTTGACCTCGTTGCTCGCCACCGCGTAGCTGATGTTGCGGGCGAGGGCTGTGACGCGCTCGACCTTGACGCCGGGGCCGAGCTCGAGTTCGTAGCGCGTGACCGATGGACCGCGGCTGAAGCCGGTGACGGAGGCATCCACCTGGAACTGGCGAAGCACTTCGGTGATCGAGGCGACAACCTCGTCGTTGGCGGCGCTGCGTGCCTTCGGCGGCGTGCCGGGCGTGAGCAGGGCTGCCGCGGGAAGCCGGTACGGCTGCACCTGCTGGCGGGCCTGCTTCATCGAGGTCGGCGCCGGAAGCGGGGTCGGGTCGTAGTCGTCGGGAGCTTCGAACTCACCGGCAACGCCCTTGTCGCTCGCCTTGGTGTTGAAGCCGGGCAGGATCCCCGCGCCGTCTTCACGAAGGCTCGTGGCACCGGTGTCGACCTCGCCGGTGAACCGCTTGACGGCATCCTCGGCCTTGAGCAGGTCTTCGAGCAGGTCGATCCCGAAGTCGCCGCTGTCGTTGACGTCTTCCCGCTTGCTGTGGTCGATGAGCGCGGATGCCTCTGGCGCGCCGACGACATCGGTTGCGTTCGCGTCCTTCGCGTTCGAGTCGTGGGCAACCTCGCGCCCCACGACCGGAGAGTCGAACGCCTGGGCGTCGACGCCCTTGGACTTGTTGCGGCGCCACCACGGAACGCTCGAGGGGTCATCGTCGTCGTCCGAGCCGAGCCCGAGGTCGTCGAAGTCGCCGAACGCGACCGAGCCGGTCGAGGTCTTCTTCGAGTCGGGCTTCTCGTCTTTGGAGGTGATTTCCGCGCCGAACAGGTACGCATACAGCTCGGTGAGTCGCGCGCCCACCTTGTTCGGTGGCGTCTTGGTGATGATGAACAGGGACAGCAGCAGGATGAGCGAGATGACCGGAACGGCTACCCAGGCGGTGGCGAGCATGAGCGGTGCGGCGAGAATCCAGCCGAGCACTCCCCCGCCGGCCGCAACGGCTTCGATGCCGTCCATCGGGGCCGGCTGGCCGCCGAAGATGTAGCAGAGGGCCGAGACCGTCGTGAGCAGGATCGAGAGTCCGATACCGATGCGGGTGTTGTCGTGCACGCTCGCCGGGTGACGGAAGAGCCAGACCGCGAACAGCAGCATGATGACCGGAAGCGCGAAGGCAACGCGACCGAAGAGGCCGCCGAAAGTCCAGGCGTCGAGCGCGATAGCTACCTGGTCGGTCGAGTTGAACCACTCGACGACGGCACCGGCGACGGCGAGCAGGAAGAGGAAGAACGGGAAGCCGTCGCGACGCTCTTCTTTCGCGAGGGTTTCGTGGCCGAGAACGCGGGCGGCTCCGCCGACGATGTGGGCGAACCACAGCCAGATGATGCTGAGCAGGCCGGGCTCATCGTTTCGGTCGGTGCTGCGCTGGGTTTTTGCGGCCGCTTTGGTCGCGGGAAGCTTCTTAGTCGGCGCATTGCGCGTTGTCGCGCTGGTGGTCGATGTCGTGCGCGCGCGGGGCGTCGTTGTGCGAGCGCGCGCAGTCGTCTTGGAGCTCGTAGCCATGCCGTCCACGGTACCGCCGACAACCGTCACTGCCCGGTTAGCCGGGGCGCGTGTCAGTCTCTCGCGTTCTGACCGCACCCCGGCATCCGGTTAGTAGCGGATGGCGTCGATGACCTTCACTCGCACCGCGACGAGGGCGGGAAGGAGCCCGGCGAGGGTACCGACGAAGGCGGAGGCCCCGAGTCCGAGCAGCGCCGCCTCTACCGGGAACGGCGGAACGTCGATGATTCCGGTCGCCAGCTTCTCCTGCACAAACGGGCTCTGCACGATCAGTACAGCCACGGCCACACCGATCACCCCGGCTGCGACGGAGGCGACAACACTTTCCATCATGACCGCAAAGAAAACTCGACCGGCCGTCGCTCCGAAGCTGCGACGGATGCCGATCTCGCGAATGCGCTGGCGGACCGTCACAAGGGCGATGTTGACGAGGCCAAGGGCGCCGAGCAGCAGCACGAGGCCGGCGACTCCGCCGACGGCGAGCTTCAGCCCGAGCAGGGGGTCTCCGTTCTCGTAAGCGAGATAGTCATTGCGGCTCACCGAGACGTCGTAGTCGACGTTGTCGCCGAGGGTTCCCGCGATGTCGGCTTCAATGAGCGGCTGCAGCTCGGCTGCGATCTCCGGCGGAATCCAGAGTTCGTAGGTCGAGCCGTTGTTCTGGCGGTCGAGGTCGGACATCCGCTCGACTCCGTCGCTGAACAACATCGTGATCTCGGGATCCGAGTAGTCGCCGGGGTTCGGTGTGACTCCGATGACGACGGCAGTCGTATTCTGCTCGCCGGCCAGCTCGACCGTCGGATGGGTTTCGAGCGGCGGCGATCCGAGCAGCTCCCAGAAATTCTCGTTGATGATGACGGGAGGCGCGAACGCGAGCTCGTCGGCGTCGGTGAACCAGCGACCCTGCGCCAGGCGCACCCGGTGCATGGTGCCGTAGTCGGGGTCGACTGCCGTGCCGTAGACCGTTCGCACCCCATCGGCGAATTGCACATCGGTCGACATGTAGGTGTTTCTCGCCGCGTAGGCGATCTGGTACCGCTCGATCGCCGTGTAATAGGCCTCGTCGAGCTTGTCGCTGTCGGCCGGCATGCCGGTCTGCGGGTCGTAGGCCGAAATACTCACCATCGCCGGGCGACCGGAGCTTCGCTCGTTCTGCTCGGTCTGGGACTGGGTGAGCAGCGCTCCGGCACCGACGACGACCGTCAGGGCGGTGACCGCGACGGCGATTCCAATCAGGCTGAGCAGCACCCGGGTTCGGTGGATGCGCAACTCGGCCCACGCCTCGACGACCGCACCGACGAGCCCTGCGAGCAGGCGGTTCACAGCGTCACCTCCGGGGCGGCCATCGCGAGTACGCGTGTTACATCGACCGGGGTCAGCACTCCGCGGTCGAGGCGATAGTGGCGCCTGGCGAGCGCTGCGACGTTTGCATCGTGGGTGATGGTGATGAGTGCCGCACCGGACTTCTCGGCGACGTCGTCGAGCAGCGCCATGACGGATGCGCCGGTCTCGATGTCGAGGGCGCCGGTCGGTTCGTCGGCGAGAATGAGCCGGGGCCCGCGAACGAGAGCGCGCGCAATGGCAACCCGCTGCTGCTCACCGCCCGAAAGCTGCTCGGGCTTGGACTGCATCCGCTCACCGAGTCCGACCCGCTCGAGCATTTCGGCGGCGAGTTTATTGCGGCGCCAGAACTGCTTACCGTGCGAGTAGAGCAGCGGCGTGACGACGTTTTCGAGCGCCGTCCGACCGGGAAGCAGGTTGAACTGCTGGAAGATGAAGCCGATATCGTTTCCGCGCTTGATGTCACGGGCGCGGGAACCGAGCGAACGCAGCGGCTCGTCGTCGAAGTAGATGGCGCCCGTGGTCGGGTTGTCGAGCAGTCCGAGCAGGTTCAGCAGTGTCGACTTGCCGGAGCCGGAGCGCCCGACGATGCTGACGTGGTCGCCGACCTCGACGTCGAGGTTGATTCCCTTGAGGATCTCGAGCGGCTGGTCGTCGGGCAGTTGCACCGAGCGAGTCACCTCATCGAGTTTGAGGAGCGTCATCCTTCGCAGACTTCATTGCCGAATTCGTCGATGTAGCAGCCCTCTGGCACAGCGGGTGCGCCGGGGATGAACTGCAGGATCAGGTCGCCGGCGGCGAGCCCCTTCGTGATCTCGACGTTGCGGCCATCGCTCAGCCCGATCGTCACGGGTCGCGTTTCGGTGCTGCCGTCGTCGAGGAGCACGTAGACGTTTCCGGTACCGGCGCTGCCCTCGACGGCCGTCGTCGGCACAACGAGCACGTTGTCGGCTGAGCCGCCGGAAATCGTCAGCTTTGCGCCGAGTCCCGCGAACACCGTGACCGAAGACGGCACAGCGCAGGTGACGGTCGGGCCGCCGGAGGTTCCCTCTTCCACTCCGCTCTCGTCCTGGGCGCCCGCGAGCGGCGACGTGATCTTGAGGCGTTTGCAGGTGAACGGCGCTGGTCCGTTGGTGATTGTCACCTTGGCCGACTTCGGCTGGTCGACGAGCCGGTACAGCTGGTCGGGCGCGAGCGAGCCGGTGACGATGTAGCTCGCGGGAGCGATCTGGCCAACCGGATCCCCGGTGGCGAAACTCTGCCCGATGAGCGCAGTGAAGCTCGACAGCGTTCCCGATGCCGGAGCGAGCACTACGATGACCTTCTTCTCGACGTCACCCTTGTCGTTGAGCGTTTCGGCGGTCAGCGTCAGGATCGCGTCGCCCTTGTCGACCGTCGCGCCCTGCTTGACCGAAACTCCGGTCACTTCGCCGGTGAGGGTGGCGGCGATCGGGACGGCGGGCTTCGGCAGCACCGTACCGGTCATCTCGACGTCGTTCTTGATGGTGCCGGTCGTCACTTCGTACTGCGGGTTCACGATCTCGGCCGACGGGGAGTCGACATCCGCTCGTTCTTCGGTTTCGGCGAAGAACGCGACCTTGACGAGCGCAACGGCGATCGCCGCAAAAATCAGAATGCGGATGATCGGAAAGATCCACGTTCGCCACACGGCCACGGTGCCCCCAGGTTGTTTCGTTCACTAAACATGCTCAGAGTAACGCGAGGGATACTCCACAGAAATCAGCCGAGAGGATGATGTGGCCCGAAGTTCGTCGACCGGCGGTCTCAGTCACCCAGCGCGACCAGTCTCGCCCGAATCGATATCGAGCGATATGGGGTACTTCCCTGAAACGACCCTGAGAATTGCTATCGCGACCGGTCAGTCCCCGCAGGGGCTACCCAAAGAACCGCCGGGCTCGAGGCTCGGGTAGGCGGCTTCGAGTTCATCGGCCGTCGAGCCGACGCCGATTCCTTCGGCGGTGACGACTTCGTCACTCCACACGTTGATCGCCTGGATCGGGGTATCTTCGCCCTCGTCCTGGACGACCGTGAATGTGTCTTCGCCTGCACCGAAAGCGCTTACCCAGGCGTCGCCGCCCTACATTTCACCGCAGGCATTTTCGTCATAGTCCACGATTCCCACCGAGACTCCTGTGCTGACGGGCTGGCCCACCGTGAGTACGAGCTCGGAGCCTAGGGCGAGCCCATCGGGTGACACCGTGAGGTCGGCGAGGGTGGGGGCGAGCGGGCCCGGAAGCTGCACTTCCGGCGTCGGCGGCGACTTCGAACTGTTCTGTACGGTCTGGCGCCGAACGAGCAACGGCTCCGATCCCCGCGAGTGGGAGATCGGAGCCGTCGAACACAGTGCTGGTTAGGCCTCGATGACGACCGGGATGATCATCGGCTTGCGACGGTGCTGGGTGTTGACCCAGCGGCCGACGGTGCGACGGATGACCTGCTGGAAGGCCTGGGTGTCGCGCGTGCCGTTGGCTGCGGCATCCTCGAGGGCCTTGATGACCTGCGGAAGGACGGTGTTGAACACCGCTTCGTCTTCGGCGAAGCCACGAGCCTGGATTTCCGGCCCGACGATGACGCGGCCGGTCTGGGCATCCACGGCGGCGAAGATGGAGATGAATCCCTCTTCGGCGAGGATGCGGCGATCCTTGAGGTCTGCCTCGGTGATCTCGCCGACGCTCGAGCCGTCGACGTAGACGAATCCGAGGTCGAGCTGGCCGACGACGGTTGCGACACCGTCGCGCAGGTCGATGACCGTGCCGTCTTCACCGATGATCGTGTTCTCTTCGGGAACTCCCGAGAGCATTGCGAGCTCGGCGTTCGCGACGAGGTGACGGAACTCACCGTGAACGGGAAGAACATTCTTCGGCTTGAGGATGTTGTAGCAGTAGAGCAGTTCGCCGGCCGCTGCGTGTCCGGAGACGTGCACCTTGGCGTTCGCCTTGTGGACGACGTTCGCGCCGAGCTTCTGCAGCCCGTTGATCAGGCGGTAGACCGCGTTCTCGTTGCCGGGGATGAGGCTCGAGGCGAGGATGACGGTGTCACCCTTTCCGACCGTGATGGTCGGGTGCTCGAGGTTTGCGAGGCGGGCGAGTACTGCCATCGGCTCGCCCTGGCTGCCGGTCGACATGTAGACGAGTTGATTCTCGGCGTAGTCGCCGGCCTTCTTGGCGTCGACGAGCACTCCGGCCGGAACCTTGAGGTACCCGAGATCCGCGGCGATTCCCATGTTGCGCACCATCGAGCGCCCCATCAGCACAACCTTGCGGTTGTTGGCGACCGCGGCATCCAGAACCTGCTGCACACGGTGGACGTGGCTCGAGAAGCTTGCGACGATGACGCGGCGCTTGGCCTTGGCGATGACCGCTTCGAGAACCGGGCCGATGTCGCGCTCGTTCGGGGTGAACCCCGGGACGTCGGCGTTGGTCGAGTCGGGAAGGAACAGGTCAACGCCGGCCTCGCCGAGTCGCGCGAACGCGCGCAGGTCGGTGATGCGGTCATCGAGCGGAAGCTGGTCCATCTTGAAGTCACCGGTGTGAAGAACCACGCCGGCCTTGGTCTTGATGGCGACGGCGAGGGCATCCGGGATGGAGTGGTTGACCGCGACGAACTCGAGCTCGAACGGGCCGAGCTGCTCGGTCTGGCCCTCGGCGACGGTGAGCGAGTACGGCGTGATGCGGTGTTCCTTGAGCTTTGCCTCGATGAGTGCAAGCGTCAGGGTCGAACCGATCAGCGGGATGTCGTTGCGCAGCTTGAGCAGGTACGGGACCGCGCCAATGTGGTCCTCGTGGCCGTGCGTGAGCACGACGCCGACGATGTCGTCGAGCCGGTCACGGATCGGCGAGAAGTCGGGAAGGATCAGGTCGACACCGGGCTGGTGCTCCTCGGGGAAGAGCACGCCGCAGTCGACAATGAGGATCTTGCCGTCGATCTCGTACGAGGTCATGTTGCGGCCGATTTCGCCGAGTCCCCCGATGGGGATGACGCGGAGCGTTCCTGGCTTGAGCTTGGCTGGCTGGTAAATCGTGACGGGCATCTGTTCCTTTGTAGTGTGACGGGGCCTCGAGCCCCCTGGTGAAGTGTGTGGGGCGCTTAGCGCGTGGTGCCGGCGACCTTCGGAAGGGCGCCGCCCGCTGCCGCATTGCGGTCGGGACGGAAGTTGCTGAAGTCGACGCCCGGAATCTCGCCGACGAGAGCGATCTCGTCTTCGATCTGGGCCGCCTCGAAGTCTTCCGGTCCGACGAGCGGAAGGCGCACGCGCGGGCTCTGGATGCGACCGAGGCCGTGCAGGATGTACTTCGCGGCGACGGTCCCCGGTACGTGCGTCATGACCGCACGCACGAGAGGTTCGAGCGCCTTGTGCGCGGCCGTCGCCGTGGTGAGGTCGCCGGCATTGACGGCATCCACAATCACTCGGTACGGGGCTGCGGCGATGTTGGCGGTGACGCCGATGAGTCCGGATGCACCAATGGAGAGGTGCGGGAGCACCAGCGGGTCGTCACCGGAGAAGTAGAGCAGGTCGGTGTTGTTGAGAACGCGGCTGACCTCGGAAAGGTCGCCCTTTGCGTCCTTCACCGCCAGGATGTTGGGGTGCTTGGCTGCGCGCAGGATCGTCTCGTACTTGATCGGGATGCCGGCGCGGCCGGGGATGTCGTAGAGGATCACCGGAAGGTCGGTGGCGTCGGCGATCATTCGGAAGTGGGTGAGCACTCCCGCCTGGGTCGGCTTGTTGTAGTACGGCGTGACGATCATGACGGCGTCGGCGCCGGCCTTTTCGCTCGCCTTGTAGAGCTCGATGGCGTGAGCGGTCTCGTTGGATCCGCCGCCGGTGATGATCTTTGCGCGACCGCTGGAAACGCTCTTCGCGACCTCGACAAGGCGCAGCTTCTCGGGGTCGGTGAGCGTGGAAGTCTCGCCGGTGGTACCGGTGACAACGATGCCGTCGGCTCCGTCGGTGATGACGTCGTCGATGTGCTTCTCGACGCCGGCCCAGTCGACCTCTCCCTCTGCCGTGAACGGAGTCACGAGCGCAACGAGCACCTGGCCGAAAGGATTGTTCTGAGTAGACACGATCGCAGTTTACAGGGGAAGGGGTACACACCTCCTCGCCCCGGCATCCGTCTCATTCCGCTCCTGCAACGCGCGAAAGAGTCAAGCGTGAAAATTTCTGATTTTCCTGTCCCCCTATTAGGGGACCGGACGGCGCCGCGCGACGAGCCGCCCGAGAGGCGCGCCGCCTGCAATTTCGGCAACGGGTCTCATCCCGTTGACGGGTAAAATGCTGGTCGCACCGCGTATTAACCACCGCGATACTTTCGGTCCACTCCGTCGCGACAAAGCGTAATTATTTTGCCTAGCACACAGTTAGTTAACGCCGGGTAACGTTTTTTTGCGTTGACACCGCCAGCCGGCGTCTGCGGTACTTATCGCGTAGCCGATGGGCTTCGAGACAACGCCTCACCCGAAGAGGAGTTGACCCCCACTCGAAGGCCGTGCGGACCGGGATTCCAACGACGCTCTCAGGAAGCATTCGGCGCGCCACCCACCCCGAAGTGCAAGGAATCCCTAGCCATGCGCAGTGCAATTTTATCCTCTGTCGACCCCTCCGTCTCGATCGACTGGCGATCGATCGGTGACCTGATCACCACCCTCGCCCCGTACTTCCCACTCGCAATAGCCGGCACCGTCGTCTGGGGCCTGTGGCTCTTTCGCGTCATCCTGTCGGCGCGCGCCACGGCCATCGAAAGCGACTTTCGAACGACGACTTCTGTGATCGTGCCGTCGTACCACGAGGATCCCGACATTCTCATGCGCTGCCTCGACACCTGGCGGGAACAGAACCCGGACGAGATCATCATCGTGCTCGATGTCATGGACACCGAAGCCTACGACCGCATCGTCGCACTGGAAGATGCCCGCATCATCCCGATCCTGTTCCACCACGTCGGCAAGCGGTCGGCGCTCGGGGTCGGAGTCCGTCGCGCGACGTCGGAAATCCTCGTGTTCGTCGACTCGGATACGTCGTGGCTGCCGAACCTTCTCGAGAACGTTCAGAAACCGTTCATCGACGAGCTCGTCGGAGGCGTCAGCACCCAGCAGAACGTCTACCAGCGCACCACGAGTATCTGGCGTCGCGTTGCCGACTGGCTGGTGAACCTGCGTTATTACAACTACGTGCCGGCCATGGGCAGGGCGGGCGCGGTGCCGTGCCTGTCCGGGCGCACTGCGGCGTATCGACGCAGCGCGGTCGTTCCTGTACTCGACAACCTCGAGAACGAGTTCTTTCTCGGTCGCCGCTGCATCGCGGGCGACGACGGTCGTCTCACTTGGCTCGTTCTCGCCTCCGGTTTCAAGACCGTGCACCAGTCGTCCGCCCGCGCCCTGTCGATGTTCCCGTCGAGCCTCTCGGCATTCATCAAGCAGCGCGTTCGGTGGAGCCGGAACTCCTACCGGTGCTACCTCACGGCGATTGCCAAGGGCTGGCTCTGGCGTACGCCCTTCGTCACGAAGGTGACGGTGCTGCAGATCCTGCTGACCCCGGTCACGATGGGTCTTACCATCGCGTACCTGCTGTTGAGCCGCCTCGACTTCACCACCGTCGGCATTGCCGCGACGATCTCCTGGTTGCTCATCACTCGCGGGGTGCGCGGCTTCTCGCACCTCAAGCGTCACCCGCAGGAGCTGTTCCTGCTTCCCGTGATCGTGCTCGTCGTGATCTTTATCGCCCTGCCGATCAAGGTGTACGCCTTCTTCACGATGAACAAGCAGGGCTGGCTGACTCGTCACGCCGACCGAATCGGAGGCGATGGCCAGACGGCAAAGAGCCTCGTTGCCGAAGACGTCCGCGAGCCGGTAGGGGCGGACCGGTGAGCGCCCGAGCAGGAATGCGCGCAAGAGCGACGGCCCGTCTCGCCGCGGGAAGCCTCGCCCTGTCGGGAATCGCACTATTCAGCGTCGCCCTGTCGGGAATAGTGGCCCTTCCTGCCGCCGCGGTCGAGACACCCTCCCCCGCGCCGAGTGCGCCAGCAGAAGCCGTCGACACCGAGAGCTCCGAGACCACGGGAGGGGCGACCTACACCGGCGACCCGGATGCGGAGTCGGCAATCGTCGCGACCGAAGAGCGCCGGATTGCGACCGTCCGCGCCGTTGCCCAGGCGGCAGAGCTGACGAGCACCTCCATCGGATCCTCGTATCGGCTCGAAACGGGTTCGCTGTACACGCTCGTCCTCGTCGCCCGGAAGAGCCCGTACACGCTCGACGATCTCCTGCGACTCGCACCACGCACCTTTGCGCGCCAGCCCGACGGTTCCTACCTGCTCAGCGAGAACATCCTCGTTGCGCAGGGCGCCAGCCTCTCACTGAGGGATTCCGACGGCCTCGACCTTCACATGGCGTCCGTCAACGATGCGTTTGTCTCGATTGTGACCGTCGGCGGCTCGCTGTCCATCCAGGGCAGCAAGAGTGAACCGGCAACCGTCTCGAGCTGGGACAACACGGCCGGCACGAGTGACACCGACACCACCGACGGGCGCGCCTATATCCGCGTCATCGGAGGCCGAGCCGAGTTCGCCAACGTCACCTTCAGGGATCTCGGGTTCTGGAGCGGCTCGACCGGCGGGGTGTCCCTCACCGGAACCGACGCGCTGGACATCGGGGCCGAGGCCACCACTGCCGAGCCGGACAGCGACGGAACCACGATCTTCGGCAAAGAACTGCACGCCGCAGAGAGCGACGATGATCCGCTCAATGTCGATGACGAGCTCGCGGGCTTCAGCTACGTCTCGGCGCTCATCACCGACTCCACCTTCGACGGGAATGCGTTCGGACTCTTCATCACGAGTGCGGAGGGAGTGGTGATCCGCGACTCCGAAGTGGCGAACAGCCTCGTCGACGGAATCATCATGCACCGCTACGTCACCAACAGCGAGATCACGCGAACGAAGACCCACGACAATGCGCTCGACGGCATCACGCTGAGCCGGGGAACGTCGGGCGTTGTGGTGACCGGTGTGACCTCGACCGACAACGGAGCGAACGGCATCACGATGAACGGTCGCCCGCTCGCCGAAGGTCCGAGCGCAACCGGCACCCCGATCGACTCGTTCGGCAACAACCAGGTCTCTGACAGCACCCTGTCGAACAACGGCAGGTACGGCGCAGAAATCCTCGGCGGAATCGGCCTGACGGTCGAGAGCAACACCCTCAATTCGAATGCGTCGGGGGTAGTGATCGCTGACAACGCCGCCGGAGTGGTCATCAAGAACAACCTCATCGTCGGCACGGTCGACCAGGGAATCGCGCTGCGCAACGCCGGCACCGATGCGATCGCCCTCGGCAACACGATTGACGGAGGCGACATCGGGATCTATGCACGGGATGCCGGTGGGACCTTCGAGCGCAACATCGTCGAGAACGTGGTCAACCACGGCATCGCCCTCGTCGGCGACACGGGCGCATCCAGGGTGGCCAACAACTCTGCCTCCGGGTCGGGGCCGAGCGCGATCGACGTATCTCGAACCGAGAACGCCGTCGCGGTGGATAACGACGTCGAAGAATGGCGAAGCACGAAGCCGATTGACGTCGTGCTGAGGGGAATCTTCCAGCCCCTCACGGTCATGTGGCTCCTGCTGGCGCTGCTGCTCATCGTCACCGCTTTTTCGGGAATCAGCCGAAAGAACATCGCGATCCGTCATCCTTATGCACACCTCGCTCCCCTCAGTACCTACTCCAAGGGCGTCGTCCAGCGCGAGGCACTACTCGACCGGTCAGGAACTCCATCGTGAAAGCCGCCATCTCCGCGCATCCACTCATTGCTGTCCTCGCGGCATTTCTCGCCGGTGTGCTCGTGATCGGAGGGGTGTGGGCGGCCGTATCGAACAGCTCGGCTGATCCCGACGCTGCGCCCGTCGACCAGGTCGGACCCGCACCGGCTCCTTCGACGACGGCACCGACCGAAGCGCCGGTCGCACAACCCTCGGGCAACGAGGGCTGCGACGGCGGGACCGTCGAGGTTGCCTCGGCAGCCGACCTGCAGTCGGCACTGGATGCAGCGGCTCCAGGGGATGTGATCGCCCTTGCCCCCGGAACGTATCTGGGCAACTTCATCGCGTCGACGTCCGGGACTAAAGAGCTGCCGATCGAACTGTGCGGATCTGCCGACAGCATCCTCGATGGCGGAGACACCGGCAAGGGCTACGTCTTCCACCTGGACGGCGCCCAGTTCTGGCACCTCAAGGGGTTCAGCGTGACGAACGGCCAGAAGGGAGTCATGGCTGACACGACAGTCGGCAGCGTCATCGAGGGACTCACGGTCAGCCACGTCGGGCACGAAGCTATTCACCTGCGCAAATTCAGCACTGACAACTCGGTCATCGACAACCGGATCAGTGATACCGGCCTCGACCGCGACAAGTTCGGAGAGGGCGTCTACATCGGAACGGCGGAGAGCAACCTCTGCGACATCACGGACTGTGAACTCGATACCTCCGATCGCAACCTCGTCGAGGGCAACGACATCAGCGCCACGACCGCCGAGAGCATCGACATCAAAGAAGGCACCACCGGCGGCGTGATTCGCAACAACACCTTTGACGGATCGCAACTGACCGAAGATGGCGACTCCTGGGTCGATATCAAGGGCAACGGCTACCTCATCGAGGACAACGTCGGCACGAATTCGGTCATGGACGGGTTCCAGACGCATGAAATCCTCGACGGCTGGGGCACCGACAATACTTTCCGGAACAACACGGCCGAGGTGAACGGACCAGGTTTCGGATACTCGCTCACACCCGAGAACGACAACGTCGTTGAGTGCAACAACACTGCCTCGGGCGCTGAGGAAGGAGTCACGAATGTGACTTGCTCACCCTAGCGAGCACGGTCGCGAACCCGAATCTCGCGACCGTCTTTCCTTCTTCTCTTCCTACTCCTCGAACTCCCCCATCGAATACCCGGAGGCTTACCTTGTCTGAAACCACTTTTGCACCGCCCACCAGCGCGCCGATCGTTGAGAATCCGCGCCTGACCGTCATCGGCACCGGATACCTCGGGGCCACCCATGCGATCTGCATGGCGGTCCTCGGCTTCGACGTGCTTGGCGTTGATGTCGACCCGAAAAAGATCGACGACCTCTCCAACGGCATCGTTCCCTTCTATGAGCCGGGCCTGCCCGAGAAGCTTCGCGAGGCGCTCGACAGCGGCCGCCTGCACTTCACGACCGACTTCGATCACGCCGCCGAATTCGGTGACGTGCACTTCATCTGCGTCGGCACGCCGCAGGCTCCCGGCTCGGACGCCGCAGACATGCGATACGTCGACTCAGCCTTCAGCGAGCTCGCGAAGCGCATTGATCGCAAGGCACTACTGGTCGGAAAGTCCACCGTTCCGATTGGCACTGCCGCTCGCCTCACGTCCCTGGTTCACAGCATTTCGCCGCTCGGCTCTGAACTGGAGCTGGCCTGGAACCCCGAGTTCCTGCGCGAGGGATTCGCCGTCGAAGACACCCTGCACCCGGATCGGCTCGCGTTCGGAGTCTCATCGGAGTGGGCGGCAGCGCAGCTCTCCGCCGCGTTCCGGCCGATTCTCGACAACGGCACCCCGCTCGTCGTGAGCGATCTCGCGACGGCTGAGCTCGTCAAAGTTGCCGCGAACTCGTTCCTGGCCACGAAGATCTCGTTCATCAATGCCATGGCCGAAGTCTGCGAGGCGACCGGCGCCGACGTGAACCTGCTCGCGACCGCCCTCTCGTACGACTCCCGCATCGGTGGTCGCTTCCTCAAGCCCGGCCTGGGGTTCGGCGGCGGATGCCTGCCGAAGGACATCCGGGCGTTCGCATTCCGGGCCGAGGAACTCGGTGTTGGCAAGGCCGTCGCGTTCCTCCGCGAGGTCGATGAGATCAACATCCGGCGTCGCGTGCGTACGGTGGATCTCATCCGGGAACTCGCGGGAGGCGACCTGCAGGGCAAGCGCATTGCGGCCCTCGGCGCGGCCTTCAAACCGAATTCCGACGATGTGCGTGACGCGCCGGCACTGGACGTCGCCCGCATGCTCTATCTCGAAGGTGCGACCGTCACTGTCTACGACCCGGAGGCCAACCGCAACGCGCACCGCGCGTATCCCGACCTCGAGTACGCGAACAGCATGGTGTCGGCGGTCATCGACGCGGATGTTGTTGCGCTTCTGACCGAATGGCAGGAGTTCCAGGACGTGAGCCCGGCCGACCTCGGCGCACTGGTTCGCACCCGCGCAATCGTCGACGGTCGGCACGCGCTCGACGCCGATGCCTTCATCGCCAACGGCTGGGACTACCGCGCTCTCGGGCGTCCGGCACGGGTCGGGACGGTCGAGCTCGTCGCCGACCAGCGAGACGAAGTCTCGGTCTAGCACCGGAACTGGCAGAGTTCTGTCGGCGTGGAGGGTCGTTCACGGGTAGGGACGATCGCCGGCAGAATGCCCGCTCGGTTTTCATTGATCCGGAAACCGGGCGGGCACCTTCACCCCGACCTCGCCGTTCGACAGCGCTCTCTGCTCGCACCCTCCCCGCTCGGCTTTAACCGGTTTCAAGGAACCGAGCGGCCTAATAGTCACAAACTTGGTTTTTAGGGCCGAATTTGGCCGCCCGTTCCTTGAAAGCGGTTAATGCAGAGCGGATGGTGGGGTGCGGCGCGTGGGTCTGCTGAGTGCGCTGAGTGCAGTGCAGAGATTGGGTGTGGCCGCAGCAGACGCGAGCGGTCAGCGATGGTCGCCGCGGGATAGTGCCGCGAAGACTGCGCGCTGCACCGTTGGCCAGTCGTGCTCCACTTGAATACCCATAAACCGAAGAGTTCGAAAACTCGCGATTCCCAAGCGGGCATCCCTCGCGCAGTTTTCCGCGAGAGTATGGTGCGCGACGCTGTCGATCTCGACGACCTGTTTGTCGCCGAGCAGAAAGTCGACCCGATCAATGCCGATCTGTACTTGCTGTCGGAATCTCACTCCAAACCGCCGCATCCGATAGGCAAACATCGACTCGGTACCACTGCCCGAGTTACGATCAGCCGATTTGAGCAGGCCTCGCAGGGCGCTCGGAAGGTCGGCCAGAATTCGATCGAATTCACTTCGAGTGATCCATCCCTTCGCGAGCGCAGACTCGGCGACGACGAACGTGAACTCCGCGTCCTGGCATACCGCCAGATGGGCGATCATCGCCGGGATGCCGACGCGAAGGCGATTGCCCTCTCGTCGAGCATCACTCCAGTGGACGACGACCTCGCCTCCGGTGAGAGCCGACAATCGCGTCCGATAGTCATCCCGTGATCTCAACTGGCACGCGCGAGCGGGCACGGCGACGTGAAGTTCGAGAGTGTCGTGATGTGGCACCCACAGCCCGAGCGCTACCGCCGCGCTTACACAGGTGAGTCGTCCGCCGACTCGTGCAGCCTGCATGGAGAGCGGGTCGAGGTCCGGCAGCGAGTACCAGCCGGTGCGGACCCGAACGATCAACCCTTCGGCGACGCCGTTCCGCAGGCCCATCTGCGTGTGCCCGCGCCACAGCAGCTCGTGCGTCGCGGCAAGATCACCCAAGCCTCGGATGTCCTGCTTGATGTATCCCATGCTCCACAGTGATCGCCACCCGCAGCGTGCACATCGTGCGCAGGTCATCCTGTGGGCAACCGCGTCATCCGCGCGCTGTGGTGGACCGGACCCCACCGTCCCCGCAAAGTCCCCTTAACCGGTTTCAAGGAGGTCGGAGCCGAAACCGGCTCTAACAACCACAAATTAGGTTTTTAGCAGCCTCGGTTCCTTGAAACCGGTTAAATGCGAAGCAAATGGACGGCTACGGCGAGACGCGACCGTTCAGGTTGAACGACTCGTAGGTGATGGGCATGAGCTCGGCGAAGTGGGCTTCCATCTGCTCGGCGACCATCTCGATCTCGCGCTGCGGGAACGACGGGAAGTGGCTTCCTTCACGTGTCGTGCGCAGCGACAGGAACGCCATGAGCGACCGGGCATTCATGGTCACGTACATCGAGGAGTAGATGTTGAGCGGCAGGATGACGCGCGCGACCTCGCGAGCGACGCCAGCGTCAAGCATCCGCTGGTACGAAGCGAATGCCTCGGTCGACACGGCGCGAACTTCGGCCGAGACCAGCTCGGTCTGTTCCGGGGTGCCGGGAAGGAAGTTGTATGCGCCAGCCTTGCCGACCTGGACGAGGTTGCGCTCGGGGGCGGGAACGTAGAACACACCGTTCAGCTGGCGGTAACGTCCGCTTTCTTCGTTGTAGGAGTTCATTCGGTGCCGCATGAACTCGCGGAACACGAAGATCGGCGCCTGAACGTAGAAGGTCATCGAGTTGTGCTCGAACGGCGAACCGTGACGGTCACGCATCAGGTAGTTGATGAGGCCCTTGCTGCGGCTTGCGTCTGTCGACTCGTCCTGGGCTGCATCGAGGGTCTTCTCACCCTGCGTCGACACGCGCGCTGCGAACAGCACGTCGGCATCTGAGGCATTTGCCCGCACCAACTCGACAGTCATATCGGAACGGAAAACGGGCTCGGCTGTCTCAGTCTCTTCAGGCACGACTTCACGATACCGACAGCGGATGACGCGGGCCAGCCGAACGCGCGGGCGCGGCGAAGCCGAGGGGTCGTAATAGTCGGTCACAGAGGGAGCTGGGCGGGCGGCGGTCCCTAGGGTGACAACCATGAGTCCCGTGCAGATAGCCCTCACCCTCGCGGGTTTGGTCGCCGTCGCGACGGTACTCGGGCTCATCTGGCGGGCACAGAACGGCCGGGTCCGCCGCGCTACCGGCGCGCACAGCGCCGCGGACCTCGTCGACGAACTCGGCGAACGCGCAACCCTGCTGCAGTTCTCGACCGAGTTCTGCGCGCCGTGCCGGGCGACGAGCGTCGTGCTCGGCGGCATCGCCACCGAGAGAGCGGATGTCGCCCACGTCGACATCGACCTGACCGAGCGTCCCGAGATTGCGGCCCGGTTCAACATCCTGCAGACCCCGACGACCCTGGTGCTCGACTCGACCGGGGCGATCCGCGCCCGCATCGGCGGCGCTGCCCGCCGCGACAGCGTGCTCGCGCAACTCTCCGAACTCCAGCCGGCCTAAACCAGCCGACCTAAACCAGCCAACCCGCGCCAGCCGGCCAGCGCCCCACCCAGCGAAGGACTCCCCGATGAGCACAACAGAACGTCCAACTCTCGCCGCGAAGCCCGGCCAGAAGGGTATCGACCCGCGCGGTCCCCGGTTCTCCGCGGGGATCACGGCCGTCCTGCTGCTCGTCGTCATCGCCCTCGCGCTGCCGACCGCGGCCGCTCCCGGTTCGGCCCGCTTAACTGAACCGGCCTTCCTGCTGTTTGTGGTGCTTGGCGCACTCTTCGCGTGGGGAGCCTTTGCCGGCGTCGCCCGCCACCCCTATGGCTGGCTGTTCAGGAAGCTCGTTCGCCCGCGGCTGGCCGCGCCGACCGAGCTCGAGGACCCCGCGCCGCCGACGTTCGCCCAGGGGGTCGGCTTCTTCGTCAGCGTCATCGGAGGTGCGCTGCACCTGGCCGGTGTTCCTTACGGGCTCGTCGCAGCGGCATCCGCTGCTTTCATCGCCGCGTTCCTCAATTCGGTCTTCGCCTACTGTCTCGGCTGCCAGATCTACCTCTTGCTCGTAAGGTCCGGAGTGCTCGGCCGCAAGGGTGCCACGTCCGCCTGACGCCGCATAGTCTGGTCACAGACGAAAGGGAACACCATGTCAGTGACCAGTGAAGCAACCACCCTGTGGTTTGGAAATCTCGTGGCCGGGACAGGCACGACCTCGCTCGATTCATCGGATGCCGCCGAATTCCCCGTCTCGTGGGCAGCGCGCTCCGAGGGTGCAATCGGCAAGACGAACCCCGAGGAACTACTCGGTGCGGCCCACTCGTCGTGCTTCGCGATGGCGTTCTCCAGCGGACTCGCGAGCAACGGGACTCCCCCGGACAGCCTGCAGGTGACCGCTGCCGTCACGTTCGACCCGTCGGTCGGCATCACCGGAAGCCACCTGCTCGTGAGCGCGAAAGTGCCCGGCCTGAGCGAAGAAGAGTTCCAGCGCCTCGCAGCCGAGGCGAAGTCGAACTGCCCGGTCTCGCGTGCCCTCGCCGGCATCCCGATTACCCTCGAAGCTAGCCTCGCGTAATGGCCAGACTCAGCGAGAATGCCCGCTCATCGGATGACGGAGGGCTGCGGGTTCTCGTCGCCGGTGCGAGCGGCTTCATCGGAGCCGAGCTCTGCCGCCAGCTCGAGGCCGACGGCCACACGGTGCAGAAACTCGTCCGCAGTGATCCGGGCCCCGGCGAGTACCGCTGGAACCCTGCCGCCGGCGAGATCGACCTCGACCTGGTGAACGGCGCCGATGCCGTGATCAGCCTCGGCGGGGCATCTATCGCGAAGATCCCGTGGACGAAGCCGTACATCGAGACCCTGCTGTCGTCGCGCGTCGAGGTAACGAGCACGCTCGTGAAGGCGATGCACGCGGTCGAGAATCCCCCGGCGACCTTTCTCAGCGCCTCTGCGGTCGGCTACTACGGCGATCGCCCGAACGAGACCCTGACCGAAGAATCGCCGAAGGGCACCGGAATCCTTCCGGAAATCGTCGAACGCTGGGAGGCCGAAGCGATCGCCGCTCCGCAGCAGACCCGCGTGGTGCGATTCCGCACCGGACTCGTCGTCGGCAAGGGCGGCGCCTTCGGGCCGATCGGCCTGCTGACCCGCGTCGGGCTCGGCGCCCGCATCGGAGATGGCACGCAGTTCTGGCCGTGGATAGCGCTCTTCGACGAAGCCGCGGCGATTCGCCACCTTCTGACGTCATCCCTCGTCGGGGCGGTCGACCTCGAGGGTCCCGTGCCCGCAACCTCCGAACAGATCACGCGCCGTGTCGCGAAGGCGATGCACCGCTGGCACCCGTGGGTCATCCCGGAGTTCGCCATCAAGGCGCTGCTCGGCGGAGCGGGCAAAGAACTACTGCTGCCGAGCACCCGCATCATCCCGACGAAGCTCATCGACGACGGGTTTGTCTTCAGGTACCAGACAGCGGATGCGGCAATCGACGCGATCTGGGAACGCTGAGTTCCAGGACTGGGCTAGCTCGCGCGGGCGTGTGACCGGGACAGGCTGATCGACCGCCGCGTCGCCCAGCGCGCGCGGCGACGATCGCCGCTCGCGTCGTAAGCGAGCGCAAGTCGGAACCATGCCTGCCAGGACTCCGGGTCGGCCTCGACCTCGGCCTGGTAGCGCGGGAAGGCCGCGTCGGCTGCCTCGCGGTCGGGCCGTCCGCTCGGGCGAAGCGGCACGACGTCATCCGGAAGCCCGCCCTCGTTCTCGAGGGTCTTCGCCAGCCGTTCGGCCCGGACACCGAACAGGATCTCGGTGACGAGGGCCCAGGATCCGATGATCGGAAGCACGATGAGCGCAACGCCCATCGCCTTCGCAATCGGCTCCGGCGAGCCGAAGAGCAGCAGCGCGTACTGGGCGACGAAGACGAGGTAGAGGGCGAGCAGGAGCGCCATGACTCCGGCCGCGATGCGAACCCTCATCGGCGCCGCGGCGAGCGGAGCGACTCGCTCACTCGGCGCCGCCGAGATCGATGAGCTTGTCGAGGCCGACGGTGATGCCGCGGGCCGTCTTCGCAGCACGGAGCGCAACGAGGATCCCGGCTTCGTAGGCCGTCGGAGCGATCGTCTCGTGCGTGATGGTCAGCACCTCACCGGTGCCGCCGAAGATGACGTCCTGCCTGGCGACAACTCCCTGCAGGCGCAGGCTGTGGATGGGAACGCTCCAGACCTGCTGGCCGCGTGCTCGCTGGTCGGTATGCGGGGCGACGACCGGGCCGAGGGCAGCACGGGCTTCACCGACCAGCTCAGCCGTGCGCACCGCGGTGCCCGACGGCGAGTCGACCTTCGTGGCGTGGTGGGCTTCGACGATCTCGATCGACTCGAAGAATCGAGCGGCCATTGCGGCGAACGAGGTCGCGAGCACAGAACCGACGGAGAAGTTGGGAACGATGATGACGCCGCTGGTCGGTGCATCCCCCAGCAGGGTGCGGAGCCCCGAGATGCGGTCTGCCGACCAGCCGGAAGTCCCGACGACGACGGTGATGTCGTTGGCAATGGCGAACTCCACGACTCCCTGCGAGACGCCGGGTACCGTGACGTCAAAGACGACGTCTGCGCCGATCATCTCGTCGAGCGACCCCTTCGAGTCGATTGCGGCGGCGAGCTCAAACTCGTCGGACGCTTCGATGATGGATGTCGCGAGTCGCCCCATCCGTCCGGTTGCTCCGACGATGGCCACTCTGGTTGTCATGGTCCAATCGTAGCCAGTGCCGCCCCGGCCGGCTGCCGACCGCCGCGGTAATCGTTCGGATCGTCGTATCCATTAACATCTGGGGCGGACGGGACGAAACGGATAACATCTCAGCATGGAGCGTGCCGCCGAGATTGCCCGGATCTACGGGGTCATGGGGGCACTGCGGTTCGGTGAAGCAGCCGAGGAATGCTTGCGCGCGATCGCCGGCGACATCGGGCCGGTCCAGAAAGCACAGTTCCTCTCGCTGCTCACCATGAGCGAGTACTACCGCGGTGAATTCGCCGCGGCCATCATCGCCGGCGAGCTTGCAGCCGCTGTCGCCCGGCAGACGGACGATCCGGCCGCGCTGCTGTTTGCCCTTCCGGCGCAACTTCTTGCCAACGGGGAGCTCCCGCTCGAGGCATCGGGTGACGACCCGGAATTCGGCGCGGTCACGTTCGAGGAAGCAATGGCGCTGACCCCGTCGCTTGCCGCACTTTCGCCCGAGCTTCGGCTCATTGCCGGCCACCAGCTGGCCGAGGCCGCCTTCGTCAACGGGCGTTTCGCCGAAGCGAGCGCCGTTCTCGACCTGCTCGAGGATGTCGTTGGCTCGTCGTTCACCACCGCGGGCAACGTCAACGCATCCGCGTACTTCATGCTGCTGCGTCCGGCCAGGATCGCGATCTTCGGCGGGCACGTGCTCGAAGCGATGGCGATCGTCGAGCAGGTGGCCGCGCTTGCCGTCGCGAATGACAACGTCGTCGGCCGCACCGCGACGACGAGCATGCTCGCGATGCTCGCCGGAAATTCCGGCGATCGCGCTGGCGCACGGACTCTCGCGGCGACGATCCCCACACTGTGGCCACACCCGAGCGGTCAGATCGAGAGCGCGTTCTACGTGGTCGCCGCCTACGGGCTCGCGGCCGCCGGCGACCTTCAGCCCGCCGCCGAGCTGATCCGAGCCGGATGCCCGATGCCGAGCCTCCGGACGCTGCAGACCGCCGACCGGGCGCTGTGCTTCGAGATCCTCGCGCTCGCAGCACTGGATGCCGGGCGAATCGACGAAGCGCGGGGCTGGGGCGAACAGATCCTGCCGCTCGCACTGCATCCGGTCGCCTCCGCCATCGCGGCACGGCTCATCGGGCAACTCGAGCTCGCCGATGGCTCTCCGCTTACCAGCGCGGAGCTTGCCGAGATCTCCATCGCACGGGCCAGGATTTCGGGCAACTTCCGCGACGAGCTGCTCGGCGAAGTGCTCCGCGCGCGATCCCTCGCACTCACCGGGTCGCGCGAAACCGCGATCGACGGACTGGAGAACGTCGCCCTTGCCGCTGAGCGCGTCGGCAACACCACCATCCACCGCGCCGCGGCCAGGGAACTCCGCCGACTCGGACGACGCGTTCCCCCGTCATCGTTCGCCGGCTGGTCCGGGCTGTCGGACCGCGAAAAGCAGATCGCGCTGCTCGTCGCCGACGGCCACACCAACCGGATCATCGCGCGGTCGCTGTTCCTGTCCGAGCGAACCGTGCAGGCGCACGTGTCACGGGTGCTCGGTGCGCTCGGAATCGACAGCCGAACCTCGGTGCCGGCGAGGGTGAAACAGCTCGGTGGCTCAGCGAGTGCTGAAGTAGCGGCAACGCTTACCCCGCGCCAGCACGAAACGGCGCTGCTCGTCGCGAGCGGCGCATCCAACCAGGGCATCGCCGCGCAACTTGGCATCAGCGTCAAGACGGTCGAAAAGCACATCGGCGAGGTGTTCCTTCGCTGGGGAGTCTCGTCGCGCACCGGCATCGCGCGGATCGTCGTCGCGCTGACCGAGGGCGCGGACCCCGCGGTCGATAGCGACGCCGCCTCGTGACGCGCTGCTCACCGTAGGCTGGACGAATGGTGACCTGGCGCGAGTCTTCGACCGAATCCGCTGCGGCGCGTCTGCTGCTCGACCACTATTTCGCGAGCCGCGCGCAGACTTTTCCGGCCGAGCAGGGCGTGTACCGTCCGACCTATCCGACAGCGACCCAGTTCGATCCGCCTGAGGGCGTCTTTCTCGTTGTCGAGGGCGAGAACCTCGCGGGTGAGCCGGCGGACATCGGATGCGGTGGCATCCGCAGCGTCGACCCGAGCGACACCGGGGCGGTGCGTTTCGAGGCGAAGCACCTGTGGATCGAACCGGCGGCACGCGGTACCGGCGCCGGGCGTGCGCTGCTCATCGAGCTCGAGTCGCGGGCGCGAGAGTTCGGTGCGGACGAGCTCGTGCTCGACACCAACGAGAGCCAGGCGGCGGCCGACAAGCTGTACCGCACGTCGGGCTACGAGGCGATCGAGCCCTACAACGACAACCCGAACGCGACGACCTGGTACCGGAAGCGGCTGTAGCGAGTACCCCATACGGTTTCGACGAGCTCAACCAGCGGCGACTTCGCGAGCCGCCGGTTGACCGCGCGATGGTTTCGATACACTCGCTGGCGCTCGCACTCAACCAACGAGCAACTCGTTGGTTGAGTAGCGCGCGACGAAGGAGCACGCGAATCGAAACCATCAACCGCAAGGTTCGAGCGAGCGAGACCTAGTAGGGCTGGTCGACCGGCATTCCGGTGCGGAGCTCAGGCGGCAGGTGCCCGAGGTCGTTGTGCACAACGAGCATCGGCGGCTTGGCTGTGCGCACACGGATGATCGTGAGGCCACAGTTGGCCTGGTTGATTCCGAGCCAGCGCCACGCCGGAGCGTCGAGGACTTCGCGCACGAAGTGCCCGATCACGAAGTTATGGGTGATCAGCAAATCGTGGCGGTCGCCGCGCGCCGGAGCGAGGTACTCGGCCACGGCATCCGCCATCTGCGCGCTTCCGGCTTCGGTCTCGGCGTCGGTCACTCCCCCGAAGAACGAGTCGAACGCCCGCGGCATGTCGGGCGTCGGTCCGGACGGGTAGCAGTCGTACAGCAGGTGGGTGGGCTGCGGCTCGATGGCCGGCATCCGCTTGCTCATGATCCGCGCGGTCTCGGTCGCACGCTCGAGCGGAGAGTGGAAAACACTCGTGAACGGAACCCCGCTCAGCCGGTCAGCGATCGCGTTCGCCTGGCGTACTCCGCGAGGGGAAAGCGGACCATCGGGAAGTCCGTATTCGGCATCCTGCTGCTCCCCGTGACGAACGAGGTAGAGGTAGTGAGACATGTTTCCTGCGATTCCTGCTGACAGCGCATCGGTGGGATGACCCACTCAGGCGAGACCGGCGAAAGCTTCCTCGTTGACCGTACCCACTGCGGCGATCGAAATCGGTTTCGACACCAACTCTTCGGCAAGTTCACGGATGCCGTCCGCCGTCACGAGCGAAATCCGGCGGAGCGCTTCGTCAAGATCGACGAACTCACCCAGGGTGATCTCACTGCGCCCGAGCCTGGACATCCGGGTGTCGGAATCTTCGAGGGCGAGAGCGGATGCCCCGCTCAGCTGCCCCTGCGCGCGGCGGATTTCTTCGGCGGTCACGCCGCCGGTCGCAACGCCGCGCAGTTCCTGAAGCATCAGCTCGGCAACCTGGCCGGCCTTCGCGGGCGAGCAGCCGGCATAGATACCGAACAGGCCGGCATCCGAGTAGCCGGGAGCAAAGGAGTACACCGAGTAGGCGAGCCCGCGCTTTTCGCGGATCTCCTGGAACAGGCGGCTCGACATTCCGCCGCCGAGAATCGAGTTGAAGACCGACATCGTCGCGCGGCGGTCGTCGTAGGCGGTGAGCCCCGGCATTCCGAGCAGGAGGTTCGCCTGCTCGATCGGGCGCTGCACCACGATGAGCGGTGAACCGCGCTCGATCAGGTCACCGGTTGCGCTGCGGCGTTCAACCGGCGACGCTTCGGCCTCGAGGTTCCAGCCGGCCCGGGCGAGGGCGGCCTGTACCCCGGCGACGACGGTGTCGTGGTCGAGGGCGCCCGCGACAGTGATGACGAGGTCCTGCGCGCGGTAGTTGGCACGGTAATGCGAAAGCACTGCCTCGCGGCTGACCGCCTGGATGGTCTCCGGGCTTCCGCCGATCGGTCGCCCGAGCGGGTGCTCACCGAGAACGGCTTCGAAAAATCGCTCGCTCGTGACGTCGGCCGGGTCGTCATCCGCCATCGCGAGCTCTTCGAGAATGACCCCGCGCTCGGTCTCGAACTCTTCGGGGTCGAGCAGCGACGACGTCAGCATGTCGGCGATAACGTCGATCGCCATCGGAAGGTCGCGGTCCTGCACCTTCGCGTAGTAGCAGGTGTATTCCTTGGCCGTCATGGCGTTGTGTTCACCACCGACCGAGTCGAAGCTCACGGCAATGTCGAGAGCCGATCGGGTCGGGGTGCCCTTGAACAGCAGGTGCTCGAGGAAGTGTGTCGAACCGTAGGTCTCGGGTAGCTCGTCACGGGAGCCGACGGCGACCCAGTATCCGATCGTCGCGCTTCGCGCACCGGGAACGTGTTCGCTCAGAATGCGCACGCCGCTCGGCAGCACCGTTCGTCGAACGAGCGAATCGCCGGATGCCGTGAAAGACAGGTCAGCAAGGTCAAGAGGCAGTTGCACAGCACCGTTCATCAGGATCGAGCCTAAGGCATCGGCGGGTGCCCCACGTTTTGGGGGTAGGTCAGGGGTGAGGACAAACAGACGAGTCTGTCTGTCCCCATGTAGTGTCTAACCAAGCCACGAATCCGTTGCAGTTACCCGATTGCAGCCTCGGAAGCCCTACGAACCCGATCGTATGGGCGCGCGCCCGGATACTCCCCCTGTGTCCGGGCGCGATCGTGGTGTTCGCCCTCCCCCGAGGAGGAATATCAAGGAGTAAAAGTGTCCCTAGCACTTGAGTCCACCCGAGTCGCACCGCGGTCCCCCTGGGCCAAAGTCCGCATTCTCGAGACGGCCAACGAACTGTTCTACCAGGACGGCATCCGCACCGTCGGAGTCGACCGCCTGATCAGCGCCTCGTCGGTCACGAAGGCGACGTTCTACAAGCACTACGGGTCAAAAGACAAGCTCATCAACGACTACATCACCGGTCGTCACCAGGGTGTTGTCGCTTCGGTCAACTCGACGATCGAGCAGGCTGCGGATGCCGAAAGCGCGCTCCGCTCATTGCTCTCGGCGACCATCGCTGACATTTCCCGCGCCACCTACCGTGGCTGCCCCTTCCTCAACGCGGCGGCAGAATTCCCGGAATCCGACCACGTCGTTCGCAAGGTCATTGCCGCCCACCGCGACTGGCTGACCGACACCTACACGACACTCATCGGTGACCTCGGCCACCCGATGCCGGGCGATGCCGCAGACGAAATCATGCTCGCCCTCGACGGCGCACAGTCCGGCGGATACGCCGGCGACCCGATCGCCGCGTGCGCTGCACTCGGCCGTGTCGTCGAGCGCGTCATCTCCAGCGCGGCGCGCTAATCCATGCGTACGCTTCCCGGTCCGGGCGGCGTGCGGTTCGGGATCGAACGGCCGGAATGACGCGGAAAATACCGCTTCACTACGAGCTTCTCGCGACCACTAGCCTTGGGGCTTGGCCGCGATTTGCGGCCGCTCTCGCACTCGAACGCTTTGGAGCACCATGACCCTGACATTCCTCACCATCCTGACCCTTGTCACCGCCGCAGTCGCGCTCTACGACGGCATTGCGCGTGTTCGTGGCAAGCGGGGCAACTCGATCCTCGCGATCGTCGAAATCGTTGCCGCAGCGCTGCTCGCCATCGGCGTCTTCGTCAGCCTTCCGAGCCCGATCGGGCCGCTGCTGCTGTCGATCATCCTCGAGGTTGTTCTCGTTCTCGTTCTCGTGGTGCGCGGAACCGGTGCCCGCCGCGTCGCCGTCGTCACGCTCGCAGCGATCATTCTCAACACGGTGCTGCTGCTCACCCTGCTCGGCTGGTTGAACATCCCCGGACTCGGCTAGAGCCCCGGCAGCCACGCTGCCCCACTGACGAAAGGCCCGGTTGCCCACACAACCGGGCCTTTCTTTGTGCCATTCCTGCCGGGGGCGGTCAGGAGCGGGGGTCGGTGCTGCAAAACTCAGTGCTGCTTACGTAGTGCTGCTTAATCAGTGCTGCGAAACGCGGTCGAGTTCTGCGACCTGGTGGCGGGTGAGCTGGATGCTCCCCGCATCCATCAGCGCCGCGATCTGGCCCGGACGGCTCGCCGACGCGACGGGCGCGACAATGTGCGGCTTGCTGAGCAGCCACGCAAGCGCGATGGTCGCCACGGGTTTGCCCTGCGCAGCCGCGATGCCATCGAGCGTCGCGAGCACCCGCAGGCCGCGCTTGCTGAAATGCTTTGCAGCCTCCTGGCCGCGGGCGTTTCGACCGAGGTCGGACTTCGACCGGTACTTACCGGACAGAAACCCGCTGGCGAGCGCGAACCGCGGCATCACCCCGAGTCCCTGGCGTGCGGCGACGTGGGCGAGATCGCCCTCGTACTCGTTGCGGTGCAGCAGGTTGTAGTGGTTCTGCAGTGCAACCATCGGGGCGACACCGAGCTGAGCGGATGCGATGCGGGCTTCCATCAGCCGGTTGCCGGTGTGGTCAGAGCCCCCGAAGTAGCGGACCTTTCCGGCACGGATGAGCTCGTCGACGGCGAGCAGAGACTCCTCGAACGGAACCGACGGGTCGTCGATGTGCAGGTACAGCAGGTCGATGTGGCTCGTCTGCAGGCGTTCGAGCGACGCGTTGACCGAGCGGGTGATGGCGCCGGCGGTGACGCCCGGGTTGTCGGCGCTTTTGCCAACCTTGGTTGCAACGACGATGTCGGAGCGGTTGCGCCGGTCGCGCATCCAGTTTCCGATCATGATCTCGCTGCGGCCGGCCGCGTACGCGTCGGCGGTGTCGACGAAGTTTCCGCCAAGCTCGGCGTAGGCGTCGAGGATCGCGTCGGTGGCTCCGGCATCCGCTGTCCACCCGAAAACGTTGCCGCTCATCGCGAGCGGGTACACGTGCAGGTCGCTCGATCCGAGCACGCGCAGTCGCGGGCGCGGCCGGGAGACGGACGTGTCGGAATCCAGCGTTGAGGTCATTGCGTCCCACCTGTGAGAGCACGGTCCACGCGTCATACAACGCGCGGTGTTTCAGAGAGTATTGCAGTGAACCACTGACATTTCGAGCGAAACACCAATCGTTATGAACCTGTGAATTTGTCAGTTTCTCGGACGACCGTCATGTTTCCCGGGCAACGAGGTCCGAACGTACTGATCGCTGTTACGTCCCGCCGACCGCATTCATTGAGTCGCTTCCACCAGCGATTTTTGGCGCCGGGTATGGGCGAATTGGTGCGGTGGGCCTCTACGGGCGGAGCCCGTATCCGGCGCCAAAAATCGCGGTTAGGACGAACAAGAAAGCACAAAAGCCCACCCTCCGAAGAGGATGGGCTTTTGCGTCTTACTCGAGCGCCTGGCGAGAGGCCCCGAGCAGATCTTTTACGCGGGCTCTAGCCCTCGGCGGGACCTTCCGGACCCTCGGATGCGGCAGCTGAGCTGTCGGTGTCCGCGGCGTCGGCCTCGTCGAGTACGGGAGCGAGCGAGAGCTTTCCACGGTCGTCGATCTTGGTGATCTCGACCTGGATCTTCTGGCCAACACCGAGCACGTCTTCGACGTTCTCGACGCGCTTTCCACCGGCGAGCTTACGAACCTCACTGATGTGGAGCAGGCCGTCCTTGCCCGGGGTAAGCGAAACGAACGCACCGAAGGTAGCGATCTTGACGACCGTACCCAGGAAGCGCTCTCCGACCTCGGGGTTGAGCGGGTTGGCGATCGCGTTGACGGCGGCGCGGGCAGCCTCGGCCGAAGGACCATCGACAGCACCGATGTACACGGTTCCGTCGTCCTCGATCGAGATGTCAGCTCCGGTATCGTCCTGGATCTGGTTGATCGTCTTGCCCTTCGGGCCGATCAGTTCACCGATCTTGTCGACCGGGATGTTGACCGAGATCACGCGGGGCGCGGTCGGGGCCATTTCATCCGGTGCGTCGATCGCAGCGTTGATGACGGCGAGGATCGCGGTGCGAGCCTCCTTCGCCTGCTTGAGTGCGCCATCCAGGACGGACGACGGCAGGCCAGCGAGCTTGGTGTCGAGCTGGATCGCGGTGACGAACTCGCTCGTACCGGCAACCTTGAAGTCCATGTCGCCTAGAGCGTCTTCAGCGCCGAGGATGTCGGTCAGGGCCGCGTAACGCGTCTCGCCGTCGACCTCGTCGGAGATGAGGCCCATCGCGATGCCGGCAACCGGTGCGCGCAGCGGCACACCAGCGTTGAGCAGCGAAAGGGTCGAGGCGCAGACGGAACCCATGGACGTCGAACCGTTGGATCCGAGTGCTTCGGAAACCTGGCGGATCGCGTAGGGGAACTCTTCACGGGGCGGCAGAACCGGAACGAGGGCGCGCTCGGCGAGGAAGCCGTGCCCGATCTCGCGACGCTTCGGCGAACCAACGCGGCCGGTTTCACCGGTCGAGTAGGGCGGGAAGTTGTAGTGGTGCAGGTAGCGCTTCTTCGTGACCGGGGCCAGGGAGTCGATCTGCTGCTCCATCTTGAGCATGTTCAGCGTCGTGACGCCGAGGATCTGGGTCTCTCCACGCTGGAAGATAGCCGAACCGTGAACGCGCGGGATGACCTGGACTTCGGCGTCGAGCGCGCGAATGTCCGAGAGGCCACGACCGTCGATACGGATGCCCTCGGTGAGAACGCGCGTACGCATGATCTTCTTCGAGACCGACTTGTAGGCCGCGGAGACCTGCGAGTTGGCGTCGGACGGCAGGCGGCCGGCTTCGACCTCTGCAGCGATGAAGTCCTTGGTGCGGGCCTTCAGTGCGTCATCCGCATCCTGGCGAGCGGTCTTGTCGGCGATCTGGTAGATCGGGCCGAGTTCGTTCCACGCGAAGCCTGCGACCGAGTCGTAGGTTGCCTGCTCGTAGGGCGGGAACAGCTGGTAGTCGGCGATCGGCTTTGCGGCCTGGTCGGCGATCGACTGCTGTGCCTTGATGAGCTGCTTGAGGAACGGCTTGGATGCCTCGAGGCCCTGGGCAACGACTGCCTCGTCGGGCTTCGTTGCGCCAGCCTTGATGAGCTCCCAGCTACCTTCGGTCGCTTCGGCCTCAACCATCATGATTGCGACGTCTTCGTTGCCGTCCTTGTCTACGACAAGGCGACCGGCGACCGTGAGGTCGAAGACGGCGTCTTCAAGCTGGCTGAACTTCGGGAATGCAACCCACTGGTCACCGATGAGGGCGAGGCGGATGCCACCAACCGGACCGTAGAACGGCAGGCCGGAGATCTGGGTCGACGCGGATGCCGCGTTGATGGCCAGTGCGTCGTAGAACTCGTCCGGAGCGATGCTCAGGACGGTGATGACGATCTGTACTTCGTTGCGCAGGCCCTCGACGAACGTGGGGCGCAGCGGCCGGTCGATGAGGCGGCAGACGAGGATCGCCTCGGTCGACGGGCGACCTTCGCGACGGAAGAAGGATCCGGGGATCTTTCCTGCTGCGTACGAACGCTCTTCTACGTCCACCGTGAGGGGGAAGAAGTCGAAGCCTTCGCGGGGGTGCTTGCCGGCGGACGTTGCCGACAGGATCATGGTGTCTTCGTCGAGGTAAGCCGCGACTGCGCCCTGTGCCTGCTGAGCGAGACGACCGGTCTCGAAGCGCACGGTGCGCGTGCCGAACTTGCCGTTATCGAGAACGGCTTCGGCGAATTTGATTTCTGGACCCTCCATAGTGGGGGTTTCTCCTCTTTGTTTTACGTCCGACCCCGTATGGGCAGGACTCTGCGAGGAGCAGGAGCGGGCAGGAGGACGCATTCGTACGCGCGGTTCCACTAGTAGCGGGGCACGTCTGGTCAACAGTAGAAAAACACTGACCCGGCCAGAATTGACGGCTTTGGTTCAGTAGTTCACCACCGGTGACCAGCTTCTTGCCAGCCTGCTCCGGTTTTGCAATCACCAGACTACCAGTACGGTCTGTTCCGGACCTAGCAACGGCGAGTCGAGCAGATGCTGCGGCCGTATCGGGACGCCCGGTCGAGACGCCCGGTCGAGACGCCCTGTCGACACGCCCGGTCGACACGCTCAGGCGCGCTGGATGCTGAGCGGTTCCGTCGGTGGCTCGGCCGACAATCGGGACGACTGGCTGCCCGCGGCCCGCGAACGCTCGGCCGCGCGTCGTTCGCGGCCAACCCGGATCGCGGCCGGGGTCGTGATGATGAGTGCCAGGATCACGCCGATGGCTGCTCCCCCGGTGTTCGCGATCAGGTCGCTGACATCCGATACCCGGCCAGGGATGAAGCGCTGGGCGAATTCGATCGCCCCGGTGAGCAGGCCGCCGGCGATGACACTCACGAACCACCAGAACCGGCCGAACAGCAGCAGGAAGAAGACGCCGATCGGAATGAACATCGCGACGTTCGCCAGGAACTCGAGGCGCTGGTAGGTGAGCCAGTCGGTTGCTTCGTGGCGAGAGAAGAACGCGAGAAAGCGGAACACCAGCGAGTTGAAACCGGTGGTGTCGGTCTGCGGGCTCAGCGTGATCCAGCCGACGACGCCGAGGTACACGAAAGTGATGACGGTGAGGATCGGGTGGCGGCGGAACATTCGTCAACCCTGCCATGGCTTTCTGGGCAATCGGCTGATTGCGCGCCCAAATCATCCGAGCGGATGACACGGCGAGCGCCGCCGGACGCACCGGTCGAGAAACGCTACGGCAGTGGTTCGGTCGGCCCGCAGGTCATCACGAGCTGTTCGTATTGCTGTTGCGTCGCGAAGGGAATCGACCACAGGGGTGACCAGTGCACGTACTCGGGGCTGCTGAGGTAGACGTCCTCGTTCGGGACATCCTCGATCGTGATCCCCTGCGCCTCGAGGCACGGGATCGTCCAGCGCGCAAAAAAGTCGAAACGGTACTTCACCTGCGCATCGCTCATCACATCACCGCTCGACACCGGGTCAAGCGGATTGCGAAGAACACAACCGTAGAAGACGAACTGCTGGTAGGGATCGTCGATGTTCGCGCCGGTATCGTCGGCCAGAAAATAGCCCTCACCGGTACCCCAGGCGAAGCTCGTCGAGGGGTACCCCGCCGTCGACATACAGCCGCTCATCACCACGTCCCAGTCCTCGCGATCGACAAACTCCCCGTGGGGCTCCTGCGGACGCTCGTAACTGTCGTCGAGGTCGGCGGTGCGCCAGGTGGCATCGAGCATGGTCACCGCGTAGTCCTCGACCTGCTGCGGAGTCGGACCGGGTGGCGTCGGATACGCGGCCGAACACCCGGAGATGAGCATCGCCCCGAGGCAGGCCGCAACCGTAACGACGACCCGCATTACAGACTCGGCGATTCCGGGCCGCACGCGGCGAGCAGTTCCTCGTAGTCCTCCTGGGTGTCGGCCTGCACGGTCCACATCGGGGACCACCAGCGGTACGCGGAGTCCTCGATGAAACTCTCTCTCGGCGGCATCGTGACCGTCTGGCCGCGCAGGGTGAGGCACGGCACCGTCCAGCGGGCGAAGTAGTCGTAGATGTACTCGAGCTGCGCCTCGCTGGCCAGTTCGCCGAATTCGACGGGGTCGTACTGGATCGTGGCGATGCACCCGTACCAGGCCAGGCGAGCCTTGCGGCTCTTATAGAGCTCACCCGAGCTGTCCATGAGGGTGTACCCCTCTTCCGGCGGTCCGGAGAAGTACTCGATGGAGTCGAACCCGGCGTCGGCCATGCACTCGCGAATCGCTTCGTCAAAGAGTTCGCCCGGCACCTCGATGGCTTCGAGCGTCTCCGGCCGGGTTCGTCCGGACTTCGCCAGCCCGGCGGCATTCCAGGTACCCTCGCGCACGGCCTCGTGGTAAGCGGCAACCTCAGCATCGGTGGGGCCGGCCGGTTTCCGGACCGGGGCACTGCATCCGCTCAGCACCAGTGCAGCCACCGCGACGGCAGTCACCGCTGCGAGTACGGAGAGGCTGCTGGTGCGGGTCACTCCCCCATCATCGCGGCTGCCGGTCGATAGCGACAGGGCAACGCTCACCCGCTGCAAAACTCAGGCCCCACGGGCGCCCCATCCCCGGTGAGGGGATGAGCCGGCCGCAGGGCCTGAGTTATGCATTCAGAAGGAAGTTACTCTCCGCCGTAGGCACCGATCGGGCTGAAGCCGGCGGGAAGGGCGAATGGATCGCGCACCTTCGTCGACCGGTCGGAGTCACGGACCAGCGCGGCAAGTTCGCCGGCGGCCCGCTCGATGCGCTCGGGAAGAGCCGTGGCTGCCGCGTCTCCGAGCGAACCCCAGTCACTCGACGCCGCGTAGACGGACGTCGGAACAACAGCGGCGTGCAGGTAGCTGAACAAAGGGCGCATGGCATAGTCGAGCGCGAGCGAGTGGCGCTCGCTTCCGCCGGTCGCCGCGATCAGCACGGGCATCTCATTGAGCGACTGCGGGTCGAGCACGTCGATGAACGACTTGAACAGGCCGCTGTAGCTCGTGGTGAAGATCGGCGTGACGGCGATGAGGCCGTCGGCCGTGGTGATCTTCTCGATGACCGCTTCGAGCTTCGGGTTGGCGAAGCCGGTGAGCAGGTTGTTGGTGACATCCTGTGCGGTATCCCGCAGCTCGACGAGCTCGACCTCGACCTCGATGCCCTGCTCTTCGAGCCTGCGCACGACCGCCTGGCTGAGGCGGTCGGCGAGCATGCGCGTCGACGAGGGCTGGCTGAGCCCGGACGAGATGACAGCCAGTTTGCGGACAGTCATTACTTTCCTACCTTCTGGGCTGCGTCATCCGCGGCCTTGACAACATCAGCAGCATCGCGGGCAGCGAGCAGCGACTCGTGGGTCGGGGCGTCCGGTACGTGTGCCGGGCGGTTGGTGGCGAACTCCTTGCGGAGTACAGGGACAACCTCTTCACCGAGCAGGTCGAGCTGCTCGAGAACGGTCTTGAGCGGGAGTCCGGCGTGGTCCATGAGGAACAGCTGGCGCTGGTAGTCGCCGTAGTACTCGCGCATCGACGCGTAGCGGTCGATGACTTCCTGCGGGCTGCCGACGGTAAGCGGGGTCTGCTCGGTGAAGTCCTCCATCGACGGCCCGTGTCCGTAGACCGGGGCGTTGTTGAAGTACGGACGGAACTCCGCCTTGGCGTCCTGCGAGTTCTTGCGCATGAAGGCCTGGCCACCGAGTCCGACGATCGCCTGGTCGGCCGTGCCGTGACCGTAGTGCTCGAAGCGCTGGCGGTAGTAGCTGATGAGCTTCATGTAGTGCTCCTTCGGCCAGAAGATGTTGTTCGCGAAGAACCCGTCGCCGTAGTAGGCGGCCTGCTCGGCGATTTCGGGGCTGCGGATCGATCCGTGCCAGACGAACGGCGGGATGCCGTCGAGGGGGCGCGGCGTCGATTGGAATCCCTGCAGCGGTGTGCGGTACTTGCCCTGCCAGTCGACGAAGTCCTCGCGCCACAGGCGGTGCAGCAGTGCGTAGTTCTCGATGGCGAGCGGGATGCCGTCGCGGATGTCCTTACCGAACCACGGATAGACCGGGCCGGTGTTGCCGCGACCCATCATGAGGTCGACACGGCCGTCAGCGACGTGCTGCAGCATGGCGTAGTCCTCGGCGATCTTCACCGGGTCGTTCGTGGTGATGAGCGTCGTCGAGGTCGAGAGGATGATTCTCTCGGTCTTGGCGGCGAGGTAGCCGAGCATCGTCGTCGGGCTCGACGGGACGAACGGCGGGTTGTGGTGCTCGCCGAGGGCGAAGACGTCGAGACCGACCTCTTCCGCCTTCTGCGCGATCGCCAGAATGTTCTTGATGCGCTCGTTCTCGGTGGGCGTTGAGTTGTCTGTCGGGTCGGTCGTGACGTCGCCTACCGTGAAAATACCGAACTGCATGTTGGGCCTCCTGTGTTACCCGTAAGTCTATGCATTTGCATACAAATATCCAAACGGTACCGGGGGTAAATCTATTCCCGTCTGCTCCAGCGCGCGAAACAGCCCCGCCTTCCTGGAGAAAGGCGGGGCTGTCCGTGTCGAGAACCGCTAGATCGGGGGCAGGATCGAGCTCGGAAGGATCGGCTGTGAGGCCGCAACCGTCGAGATCGCTCCCGTCACCATTCCGACGAGTTCTTCACCGGTGACATCCGCTGTTCGCGCTCCGCTGATGACCCGGCCGGCGCGCATCACGTAGACCTGCGACGACAGGCGCTTCACCTGCTCGAAGTTGTGCGAGATGATGAGCACCGTTTGGCCGGCTTCGACCACGCGGTGGATGAGCGCCTCGACCTGCGCGGTCTCCTTGAGCCCGAGCGCGGCGGTCGGCTCGTCCAGGATGATCATTCCCTTCGCCCACATCACGCCGCGGGCGATAGCGACGGCCTGGCGCTGTCCACCGGAGAGCCGCTTGACCGACTTCGTGACCGACGGAACGGTGACCGCGAGGGACTCGACGAGCTCCTTGGCCGTTTCGCGCATCTCGCGACGCTTGAGGAACTTGATCGGGCCGATGCCGGCGACGAGTTCGCGGTCCATGTACATGTTCTGCCACACCGAGAGCTGGTCGCTCAGCGCGAGGTCCTGGTACACCGTCTCGATGCCGGCAGCCCGAGCACCCTTGGGTGACGAGAACGAGACCGGCTTTCCGTCGATCAGGATCTCGCCGGAATCGGGCGTGTAGAGCCCGGTGAGGCACTTGACCAGCGACGACTTTCCCGCACCGTTGTCACCGACGATCGCGGTGACCTCACCCTTCTTGACGGTGATGGATGCTCCGCGGAGCGCTTCGATACTGCCGAAGGATTTACGAATGTCACGTACTTCGACTTTGATGTCGTTCACTTTCGTCCTCTCATCAGGGTTGCTGCGGCGATGACGACGATGCCGATCACCAGGGGTGAGTAGAAGGCGTTGACCCCGAGCAGGGTCAGGCCGGACTGCAGGAAGGTGAGCAGGATCGCTCCGAGAACCGGGCCGTAGATGGTGGCACGGCCTCCGAAGAGACTGACACCACCGAGCACAACGGCCGCGATCGCCTTCAGCAGGTAGTCGGTGTTTGTCGCTGGCTGGCTCGACCCGATGTAGGAGGTGAGCATGATGGCGCCGATGCCGGCCATGGTTCCGCAGATCATGTAGCCCATGAGCTTGATCCGCGGCACTTTGAGTCCCATCGCGGTTGCGGCATCAGGGTTGTCTCCGACCGCAAGCAGGTGGGTGCCGAACCGGGTGTGGAACAGGACGACGTGCAGTACTACTGCAATGCCGATCGCGATGATGAAGTTGAGGCGGATGCCGCCGAAGTTCATCGTGCTGATCGCGGTGAGCGCGGGCTCGCGCAGCTGCACGGGCGAGCCGCTCGAGAGGATGAGCCCCATACCCATCACGAGGCTCAGCGCACCGAGCGTCACGATGAAGTCGGGGATCCGCACCCATCCAATGAATGTGCCGTTCAGAGCACCGACCGCCGTCCCGGAGAACAACGCCACGAGGCAGCACGCCCACAACGGCCACCCCGCATCGTGTGCGAGCGCCATCGTGACACTTCCCAGCGCCACCGTGGAGGCGAGGGAGAGGTCGATTCCCGCGAGGGTGACCGCGAAGGTCGCCCCGAGCGCGAGAACGATGGGAATGGTGGAGTCCGCCAGCATGCTCGTGATGCTCGGCCACGAGATGAACCTCGGGTTGAGAATCGCGAACAGGATGGTGAGGGCGACGAGCGCGACCGGCGCCGTTGCCTTCATCCATACGTCCTCCGTGCCGATCACGCGCCCTACGCGCTTGAGCCGGTCGGAAGTCGTCGGAGCCACCTGGTCGGTGGTCGGTGTCTGAACAGTCATTGGAACTGAATCCCTACTTAATCTTTACTGCACTGTCTCTTTCTGGGGGTGTTGTGCTTACTCGAACGGGTTGGGAACTTCGAAGTCGGCCGGCGGGGCCGGGAAGGCGTCGAGTGCCGCCTGCGCGTTCTCCGGCGTGGCGATCATGACGGGAGTCTCGACTGCCTCGGGCAGTTCGGTGCCGGCGATCGCGGCGATGCACGCCTCGACCGACTGCTGGCCCATCAGGTACGGGAACTGCTCGATAGCGGCGGGCTGGCCACCGGCGACGATGTCGGCGAGCTGGTCTTCCGTTCCATCGATTCCGACCACGGCGATCTGGTCATCGAGACCGGCTTCCTCAACGGCCTGCTGGATGCCCATTGCCATGTCACCCGAGGGGGTGAAGAAGCCCTTGATGTCCGGGTTTCCGAGGATGATCGTTGCGGCAGCGCTCTTGGCCTTCGCCTTGTCGAAGTCGGCTGCGACCGTCTGGGTGACGTCGAGCTTTCCTTCAACCGCACTTTCGAATCCGGCCAGGCGGGCGATGTTGCCCGGGTCGGCGACGAGTCCGCCGATCAGGGCGACCTGCGAGCCCTCGTCGACGAGGGACAGCATTGCTTCTCCGCCCGCTTCACCGGCCGTGGTGTTGTTGGTGCCGACATAGGTCGTCACCGTCACTCCGGCATCCTTGGCTGCGTCGAGATCGATCGGGAGGTCGAGGTTGACGATCGGCGTTCCCGCCTGCGACACCGGCACGAGCCCGGTCAGCAGGTTGGTCTGGCTCGTCGGGTTGACGACGTAGCAGTCGTAGCCCGCGGTGACGAGGGCGTTGAGCTTGTTGGCCTGCCCGGAGTCGTCGGTGACGTTCTCAGCGGCGACAACGGTGAGGTCGACCCCCGCTTCGTCGGCCGCGGCCTGTGCACCCTTGGCCATTGCGCCGAAGTAGGTGTTGTCGAGCGGCTTGATAACGAAGGCGATCTTCGACGCCGAGGCATCTCCGTCACCACTGGGCGTGCTCGCCGAACAACCGGTGAGGGCGATCGCTACAATCGACAATGTTGCTGCGGCAGTAATGCCGTTCTGCTTCTTCGTGAGAATTCTCATCTCAGCTTCTCTCCTTTGAGTGTGTGTGTTGAATGTGAAGCCTCGCTATTGGAGCGAGTGACGCCTTGGTTGGTTGCAGCAATTCGTGGACCGCTTTGCTGCAACCAGCCCCTCGTGCACGACGTGCGTCGTCGTCGCTACTCCCCTATCTGCCCGGCATGGACCCGACCATCAGGGGTGAGGTTGAAAGGGGAACGCACCCGCAGGTGGTTCCGTACTCGATGTCGAGGTCCACGCTCACGTTTCGGGGAGCAAGGGTCGGATCGTTGATCCGCTCGGCAAGGAGCTGCATTGTTCTCGCCGCGACGGTCGCGACCGGGACGACAGCCTGGGTCGGCTGGAGTCCGGTAACCGTCGCTTCGCCGATCGAGTCGATCGTGGTGACGAGAACGTCTTTGGGAATGTGCAGGCCGAGGCGGGCGATAGCCGCCATCGCGCCCCAGAACATCCGGTTGTTGGTGGTGAAGACGCCGAACGGGGGCTTGAGCGTGCGGAACAGTGCGTAGGCACCGGCAGCCGCGTCATCCGGGGTCGTGTGCCCGTTGCTGATCAGGGTCGGAAGTCCGGCCTGGTGCATCACCCGGGTGTAGCCGGTCTGGCGATCACGGACGCTCGAGATCGACAGGTCGCCGGCGATGATGACGACCTGCTTCATTCCGTGGTGCTTCACCATGTGACCGACGAGCGTCTCGGCGGCCTTGCGGTTGCCGGCCATCACGTGGTCGGCCTTGCCGCGCACCGACGGGACCGTACGGTCGACGATGACGGTCGGGATCTCGGAGATCGCGTCGGGAAGGCTGGGGGCTCCGCTCGGCAGGACGATCAGGCCGTCGACGCGCTGCTGGCGGAAGATGCGCAGGTAGCGCTCCTCCTGCTCCTGCTCTTCGTCGGAGTCGCCGAGGAGCAGAGTGGGGCTGGCGGCAGAGAGACGCTCTTCGATCGCCCGGGTGAGCAGCGCGAAGAAGCCGTTACGCACGTCGGGGATGATGAGGCCGATGAAACCGGAGCGTTTGGTGCGCAACCCGGTCGCCGCCGCGTCTCCGACATAGCTGAGCTCGTCAATCGAGATCAGCACCTTGTCGCGCATCCGTGCGGTGACGTACGGCTCGTTGTTCAGGACTCTCGATACGGTCTTTACCGATACGCCGGCGTGAGTTGCGATGTCGATCAATCGCGACGGACGTCGAAGGCCGGTATTTTTTTCGCCCTCTACAGGGGCTGCTTCATCGCTGGCCACAGTCCACACCCTAGTATTTCTGACAGCGTTGTCAAGAATTGACAGCACGACACTCTCAAAGAGGGTCAGTGTGCGTTCAGTCATGGCCGACCACCGATCCGGAGAGCGCGGTCGACGCCGTGCCGGGGGCAACGGGAATGACGGGGGCAGACGGATATTCTTCGACGACCCACCAGCCGGCGGCGACACCGGCGAGCAGCGCCGCGCCGCGCGATACGGCTTCGCGTTCGACGGCAGCATCGAGCGGAAAAACACTGCGGCGGCCCTTCGCGAGCACCCAGCGCTCAGACCGGAGGCCACCACCGATGAGCAGCGTTCGGCCGTCGACACCGCCGAGCAGGCGCATCGCCTTCTCGGCCCCCTGGATGGCGAGCGCGTAGCCCTCAATGGCTGACGCGAACGCCTCAGCCGGGGCGACTCCTTCGAGCGATCGCGGAAATCGTCCGGACTGCAGCTCCTCGAGGTCGGTCGACGACAGTGCGCTGTCGTCGAGCACGCCGAGGGCGTCACGCTCGACGTCATCCCGCGGAATTCCCAAGAGATTGCTGAGATTTCCGAGGCCGATGCCGGGTCGGAGTGTTTCCCAGAGCAGCATCAGGCGGTCGGTCCCCGGCCACGACGTCAGTGTCAGGTGGCCGGGAATTCCAGGGATGACGGGGTGGTCGCTGGCGTCGGACGCACTGCTCCACGCCATCACGAGCGGCTCGCCGGTGCCCATCGAATCGGTGATTCCACCGGGATCGCCACCGGCGCCGACGACTCCGACCGGGTGATCGTGACCCGAGAGTGTGACCGGGATTCCGGCACGAAGTCCGCTCCAGGCGGCACCTTCGGCCGAGATGGTTCCGAAGACGGATCCCCCGCGTGCGACCGGCGCCCAGTCGGTCGCACCGAGACCCGCTACGGCGAGGATGTCGCGGTCCCAGGCGCGAAGACGAGGGTCGAATGCCCCGCTGGTCGCCGCAAGCGAGTGCTCCTGGCCGAGAGCTCCGGTGAGCTTCCACAGGGTGAGCCCCGCGACTCCGGTCCAGGTTCCCGAGAGATCGGCGCCGCGCCCTGCGAGCCAGCCGAGCTTGGCCACCGTCGTGACATTTCGCGCTTCGCGCCCGGTACGCCGTCGGATGTCGTCACCGAATTCACGGGTGAGTGTGGCGACGGTCTCGGTGCCGCGACTGTCGTGCCAGGCGAGGATCGGCAACCGGCTCGGTCCCTCGTCGGTGATCGTCGTGCCCGACTCCCCCATGCTTGCTATGCCGACGGCAGCCACGCGGGGAAGGAATTCCACAATTTGCGAAATCGCACTGTGAACAGCAAAAAGCAGGGCATCCGCTGTCATCTCGATCTCGTCGCCGGTGGAAACGAACGGCGTAGGCGCAGTACCGATTGCGACGGAACGGCCGGAGTGGTCGATTGCGCTCGCTTTGATTGCCGACGTACCAATGTCGACACCAAGCAGCAATTCGGCACTCATCTTCGCTCTCGTCTCCTTCGACGCTAATTTCTGACCAACGATGGACAAAGTAACAGCAATTGGCATAACCTGTCCACCGTTGTCAGAAATTTTCTTTTTTTGACCGCTGGCAACACCGAAGCTCGACGAAATTGAAAGAGGAAATCAGATTGGCTCTCATCACCCTGAGACAAGCACTCGACGCCGCCCGTGACGGTGGCTACGGAGTCGGTGCGTTCAACGTCACGGATCTCGCCCAGGCCGAAGCAGTCCTGGATGCAGCAGCAGAGACCGACTCCCCCGTAATCGTCCAGACAATTGCTGGTGCATCGGCGCACGGCAAGGACGAATTCTTTTGGGAAGCACTCATCAACGGCATCAAGCGCTACCCGCAGGTGCCCGTTGTTCTCCACCTCGACCACGGTGCAAGCTACGAAGACTGCGTTCGCGCCATCGACGCCGGCTTCACCTCGGTCATGATCGACGGAAGCCTCACCGATGACCGCGTCACCCACGCGACCTTCGAGCAGAACGTCGCCGTGACCAAGAAGGTCACCGAGTACGCACACGCTCGCGGTGTCTCGGTCGAGGGCGAACTCGGAACCATCGGTGGTTCCGAAGACGGCTCCGAGATCAAGGAGATCGTGCTCGCCGACCCGGAGGAGGCAGCCGCATTCGTCGAGCAGACGAACGTCGACGCGCTCGCCGTCGCGATCGGCACCTCACACGGTGCCTACAAGTTCACCAGCCCGCCCGACGGATCCGTGCTGCACATGGACCTCATCACCGAGATCGCCTCGCGCGTTCCCGACACCCACCTCGTCATGCACGGCTCGTCATCGCTGCCGGCCGACCTGCGCGAGATCATCAACGCGCACGGCGGAAAGCTGCCGGAGTCGTGGGGTGTTCCCGAAGAAGAGAAGGCCCGTTCGACGAAGATGGGTATTCGCAAGATCAACCAGGGCATGGACTCGCACATGGCTTTCGCCGCCGCCGTGCGCAGCTACCTCGACGAGGACGGCATCAACGTCGACCCCGCGCTATACGAGGGCCGCGGACGCGTCGCCATGCAGAAGATCATCGCCGAGCGGATGCACGTGTTCGGCCAGGCCGGACAGGCGTACCGCCACAACGGCTAGTCCCCGCATCCGGCACAGGCCGGTGCGATCGTCGCGTCCACCACCGCGACGATCGCGCCGGCCTGTCCGCGTTGCTCGGGTTAGTCCGATTCGTAGAGCCCGGCCGGCGCGTACCCGCAGCGGTCGCCGAGCGCGATCTGGTCGGCATCCCGCACCGGAAGGTCGATGGCGCCCCACGGAGTCCAGGCGTTGACGCTCGGGCCGCTGGCGACGAAGACCTCGCGCGCCGGGGCGTCCGACACCGGATACCCGGCGCTCTCGAGGCACGGCACGAGCCAGCGCACGTAGTAGTCGTAGATGTACTCACGCTGGGATGCCCCGATCACGCCGATCTTCGACGGCTCGAGCGGATACAGGGCGGTGCAGGTGTACCAGGCGAGGTTCATCGCGAGCGGCACCGACATCTCCCCCGCGTCGATTGGATCGACGTTCTGCCCTCCGACGCACTCGTCCATCACCCGGTTGTACTCATCGGTACCGATGTAGCGCTCCACCGGGATCTCCGGCCGGTCGACGCCGTACGCTGTCAGGCCGGTTTCATTCCAGGCGCGCTCGAGCTGGACATCGCGGAACTCGGTCTTCTCGGCATCCGTGAGTCCGGTCGGAGGCTCGAGGGGTGTCGCGCAGCCGGCGAGTGTCGCACTGGCGAGAGTGATCATCGCCGCGATCAATAGTCGCGAGCTCATTCGCCGTACGCCGATGGAAATAGCCAGGCCGGATACGCGTCGCACTCGTCGCGCAGTTCGGAGTATTCGGCATCGCCGATCTTTCCCTCGCGAAACAGGTCTTCGAGCGGACTCCAGAATACGACGCCGTCCTCGAGGAACTCCTCGCGAGAGGGAGGTTTCGTCACCGTGTAGCCGTAGGTGGCAAGGCACGGCACCACCCACCGCTGGAAGTGCTCGTAGATGAGCGTCAACTCGGCGTTACTGCGGAACCCGAGCGAGTCGAGTTCGAGGGGGAATCGCGCCGAGCATTCGTACCAGGCGAGAGCGTCAAAGTATTCGCCTCCGCCCGCTTCCTGCAGTTTCTTTGCCTCTGTGTAGGTGGCGAGTCGCCGATATTCGTTCACCGCGTGCTCGCCGACGCATTCGTAGATCACCTCGGTGAACTCGCGCTGGTCGACGTACCTTTCCGGCGAAATTGTCGGACGATGAATGGCGCCGGCCGGCAGTTCGATCGCCCTCCAGTTCTCGTCGAGCACGAACTGCCCGAACGCCTTGAGCTCGGCGGCGGTCGGACCGGGTACGTCGCGCGGGACCGTCGTGCAGCCGGCGACCGCGGCCGCAGCCACGATGGCAAGCGCCGCACAGGTCGGCGCGAACGACACCGGTGTCTTCACGGTTCCATCCTGCACCCGCGAACCGCCGCCGTCACTATGAAGCGGAGGCTATTCCGCGGCGACTCTCCGCCGTTTCTGCACGAGCTAGGCCACCACAAGGACGACGAGCGCGATAACAGCGCCGAGCACGGTGTCGACGACTCGCTCCGTGACGGTGGCGGCGACATCCGCTGTTCCCGACTGCGACGAGATCACGAGGGCGAGCGGAGTGATCAGCACGAGCGCGAGTCCGTAGTTGCGGATGACGACTATTTCGACACCGAACTGCAGCGCCATGAGCAGCAGGGCGAGCCACACGCCGTGCGGGTTCACCAGCATCACGAGCGCGAAGACTGCGACGCCGACGAGGGTTCCGAGCACCCGGTGTACCGCGCGAAGCGTCGTCAGCCGCAGCCGGTGGCCGTTCTGCAGGATCACCACGACGGTCAGGACGACCCAGTACGCGCGATGGATGCCGAGCGGCGCGGAGATGAGCGCGGCGATCGCGCTTCCCACGATGACCCGGCCGAGGATCACCCGGTCGATCTCGGTCAGGGTGAACCTGCGCGGCGCTCGACCGGCGTGCAGCTCGGAATCCCGTACCCGCACGCGAGGAACGGCGAGCGGCGCGAGCACCACGACGTAAGCGATGACAGCGCCGAGCGCCAGCATGCCGACGACCAGCAGCCCGGACAGGCTCTCGCCGCCGAGCGACACGGGCGCCGCGAGATGCGTCGATACGCCGGTGACCAGCACAAAGAAGAGCGAACCGGGCGGACCGATGCTGAAACCGAGGATCAGCGTCGACGAGACCGCCGCGACGACGAAGACCGCGGCGAGACTCGCGAGAAGGGATTCGGATGCCAGCACACCGATCGCGCTCGACGCGACGAGCCCGAGCGCGATGAGCGGCAGGACACTCGCCCGGTCGCGCCGGCTGCCCGACGAGAGAAACAGAGCCGTGAATGCCCCGCTCGAGGCGAGGAGTCCGAGCTGGGCCTGGCCAGCGAGCGCAAAGCCGACCGTCGGAATCCCGATGGCGATCGCCGCCTGCAGGGCAATCGGCCAGCGCACCGGACTCTCACGGAGAACAAAAAGGGATCGAATGTCGGCGCGCACGTTCATGTACTACTCAGGTTATCCCCCGCCCGGCGCCGGTCACCTATCCGCCGTCGGACGTCGGTGGCACCATCGAGTGATGATGTGCTCGATCATTCCCCCGTACCTGCTTCGCCGGATCGCCAGTCTCGACGATCCGGCGTTCGCTGCCGCCGCCCAGGCCGCGCGAGGATCACTGCTCGTCGATCGCCCGTTCCGCGGCATCCGCGTCGGTGAACCGGGGCCGCCGACCGCGGCGCCCACACCGCGGTCGACCGCCATTGCCCGTCAGCTCGAAGACCCGGTGCGCCGAATCTTCGACGCCGGTGGCGACGAAGAGCTACCTGGAGAGCTCGTCCGCGACGACACCACGACCGACGCTCCCGCCGACGAAGCCGTCACCGAAGCGTGGGACGGGCTCGGGCACACCCACGAGCTGTTCCGCCTCGAATACTCCCGGGCATCGATCGACGACGAGAACCTGCCGCTCGAGGCAACGGTCCACTTTGGTCGCGACTACGACAACGCCTTCTGGAACGGCGAGCGGATGGTGTTCGGTGACGGCGATGGCGTGGTGTTCCGCCGGATGACCGCCTCGCTCGCGGTCATCGGCCACGAGCTCACCCACGGAGTCACCCAGTACTCCGCGAACCTCGAGTACACCGGGCAGTCCGGAGCGCTCAACGAATCACTCTCCGACGTGTTCGGCGCCCTCGTCGAGCAGCGCACGCTCGGCCAGGAGGTCGGCGATGCGACCTGGCTGATCGGCGTCGGGCTGTTCACCGACGAGGTCGAAGGGTCGGCCATCCGCTCGCTGAAAGCACCCGGAACCGCCTACGACGATGACGTGCTCGGCAAGGATCCGCAGCCCGACCACATGGACGGCTACGTCGAGACGGATGACGACAATGGCGGAGTCCACTTCAACTCCGGTATTCCGAACCGCGCTTTCTACCTCGTCGCCGAGGCCCTTGGTGGCAAAGCATGGGAGCATGCGGGGCAGATCTGGTACGACACGCTCACCGGGCCGCTGTCACCGACGGTCGACTTCGCGGGGTTCGCCGCGGCAACGCAGGATGCCGCAACGGCACGATTCGGCGCAGACTCGGCCGAGCACGCTGCAGTGGTTTCAGCGTGGGATACCGTCGGGGTCATCGCCGATTCCGCGGCTGCCGTTGCACCGACCGAACCGAACCGACCGTGAAAATCACCGTCACCCGCAGCGGCGGGTTTGCGGGGCTCTCGCGAAGCTGGTCGATCAACGTCGACGACCAGCCGGACAGCGATGACTGGCTCACGCTCGTCGACTCGCTCCCCTGGGCCGACCGTCCGCGAAGCGCGCCGCAGCCCGATCGCTATGTCTACCGCATCCAGTGCTCGCGTCGGCGGGTGACCCTGCCCGAGCAGAAGCTCGAGGGCCCGTGGCGCGAACTCGTCGACCGAGTGCGGGATCGCGCCGCCGACTGATTGCCATTGTGCAGGCAGGGACGACGCGACCCGTTACTAGTCGTTCGCGAGTACGACGATTTTGTCGCCGGGCACGAAGGCGAGCCTCGTTGCCTTGCGGGGGTTGACCTTGATGCCGAACTGGTCGGCACTCGAACGCTGCTTCTCAGCGATGCGGTAGCCGATCGCGGTCTCACCGCGGCGACGGGCCGCTTCGAGCACGGTGTAGAAGTCGACGTCGCTGCCCGGGGTCACGTAGAGCTCGGCCGGACGCAGGTAGATTTCGCTTCCCTCGCTCGAGAACAGTGTGTTGAATACCTCGTTGAGCTGCTTGTTCTCGGACATCTGCGAGAGCATCAGGCTGATCAGCTTGTCGCTGACGATGAAGTCGTCGGCCTTGGTGACCTCGGCGAGCTCGCGGTTGCGGTCGTCGAGCATCTCGCTGACGACGTTCGGGTCGAGCCCGGCTTCGTCCGCGATTTCACGCAGGTGCAGGAGCGTGATGAGCGTCTTCGCATCCGCTCGCTGCACGTCGAGGGTCTCTTTGTACGCGAGCACGATGATGTGCGCGAAGTCGACGACGGGAACCTGGCCGAGGATTGCGCGGCTGGTGGTGTCCCCGCGAAGGAACTTGACCTGCAGGTTGTCGAACTCCTCGAAGTTCGGCTGCTCGACGTCGGCGACGACGGTCGCGCTCGAGCCGGGAGCAACGTAGTCGTTGAGCTCGCGCAGCATGGTGTGGATACCAGAGTTGTAGCCGAGAATCAGGGTCTGCTCCGGGGCCGCAACCGGCGAGGCCAGTGTGCTGATCGATCCGTTCACCACGATGCCGTCGCCCGCGATCCGGATGGTGCTGTCGTCTTCGGCGATCACGATGAGCTGGTCGCCCTCGGCGTAGACCGTGTCGGCCGGCGGGTTGACCATGACCTCGCCGTCCTTGACGATGCCGAAGACCGCCGACTCGGCGAACGCGAACTGCGCTTCGAAATAGGTCTTGCCGACGAGGCTCGGCTGGTCGGTGAAGTAGATCTCGTCGCCGTCGAAGTCGAGCAGCTCGGTATAGACCACGCTCAGTCCGCTCTGGCGGGAGGTCTGCACGGTGACCCGGCTGATGAGGTCGCCGGCGAGCACCCAGTTCGCTTCGTGGCGGCCGACGAGGCGGGCTGCCTCGAGATTGGCGGGATCCTGGATCTCGCCGACGATGTGGTAATCCGAGGCACGGCGGCGGGGGTTGTTGGTCAGCGCGAGCGCGGTCTTGATGACGACCGAGTCCGGGTCGTCGGTTCCCTCGGGCGCGAGCAGGATGATGCTGCGCGCACCCGTCGGGTTGCTCAGGTCGAGGTCGGTCAGATCCATCGGGTCGCCGCTGCGCACGATGATCTTGGTCTTGCCCGGCTTCGGGATCTTGGCCTTGATCTCGTCTTCCATCTCGACCTTGTCGCGGTCGGCGAGCACGACGATCGTCGCCTTTCCGCGGGAGACGTTGGCGACGCAGATTTCGCTGATGATCGGGAAGACCTTGTCGCTCCAGCCGAGGATGAGCGTGTGGTCGTCTTCGAGCACCTTCGAGCGACCCTTACGCAGGTCTTCGACCTTCGAGTCGAAGGCCCCGGAGATGACACCGATGAGGCTCGCGACGACGACGACTCCACCGATGGTGACGATGAGCATCAGCACCCGGAAGGCCGGGCCTTCGTCGCCACCCATGGTTCCGCTGTCGAGGGTACGCATGAGGCTTCCCCACATGGCTTCGGCGAATCCCATGTTCTCGTCGCCGGTCGGCCCGAAGCCGAAAATGGCGACGATTGCCGCGATGACGGCGATGAAGACGACCGTCACGAGGGCGAGGAGCCCGATCAGTGCGATGGTGCCCTTCGACATGACGTTGTCGAACCAATAGCGAAAACGTGCAGTGAAACTGGGCTTGCTCAAGGGGCCTCCATCGGCGGGTACGGTTTGTAGCCTAACGGTTTACCGAGGTCAACCGTTTCCCCCAGTTCGCGGGCTATTTCGGTGCTAAAGCCTGCCGTCGCCAGTCGCTCGGAGTCATTCCGAATGTCTTCCGGAACTCCCGCGTGAAGTGCGAGTGATCGGCGAATCCGTGATCGTGGGCGATGGCTGAAACCGTCACAAAAGCCATTGCCGGGTCAGTAAGTGCGCCCGCTGCAGCGTCCAGCCTTCTGCCCCGAATCCAGTCACCCGGTGTTGTGCCGCTTCGAGCGAGCAACGAGTACAAATAGCGTTCCGAAATACCGTGAGCGGTCGCAATTCGGGCGGTATCGAGGTCATGCTCATGAAAATGGCTCTCGAGGAACTCGAAAATGCGGGCAACGATCGAGTCGGCCAGCGGCACGCGACTGAGATGGGATTGCCCGGCCGACTCAGTGAATACCGCGCGTAGCAAGTCGATGGTCGGACGTTCGACGGCACTGCGTTGATGGGCGTCCAGCGCCGGCGCTGTGCCAGCGAGTCGAAGGAGGTAGCTCGAGACAACAGCCGCGAGTGGATGCCCGGGGCCGAGCAGGCGCCCGAGTTGCTCTTTGACAAGACGTTCCGAGAGCCCGAGCATTGCAGCACTCACCCGGAACGAATGCCGGAGTGTGTCCGCCTCAAAACTCGTCGAAAATGGAGCAGCACTCCAATAGGCGGCGAGGTCACCCGGTCGAAGATGCGCGACCCGGTCGTACTGCGTGACAACGCTCATGCCGGTCTCCAGAACCGTCACGATCACCTGGGGTGGGGTGTCATCCGCTGCGAGCCTGCGCGTGCGCACGGTGAGTCCGCCGCTTCCGAGCGTCGACTGGAGTGTGATCGCTCCGAAACGGTGAATACTCGATCGCGCGGTGAGGTTCGTCAGGCTATACGGGCGGAGGTCGAGCGCAACGAAGCCGGCAAGCATCCGCTCGCGGAGAATCTCAAGCCGGTCGGTGGCCGGCAAGTCTTCAAGTTCGATCAGGACAGCCATGTCATGGGCCTTTCGAAGTGCCTCGTTCGGAGAGTTCGATCGCCGCGCTGCGTGAGTGCAATCTATCGGCCGACACCGCCCACGGATAGAGGTTGTGCGCAGCCGGTCAAGGCCGTGCACTCTGGTTCAAGACGGCGCACCCAGCTCTCCCTACCCTCAATTCACCCCCGCCAATCGGCGAGTGGCCTGCGAGAACGACCGACTGGAGTGGTGATGAGCGGATTGACCGAACGCGAGCGACACGAAATTGACCGTGCAAATGAACTTGGCCGTCGCCCGGTGGTGTTTGTGCACGGGTTGTGGCTGCTGTCCAGTAGTTGGGATCGCTGGCGTGCGCTATTCGAAGAAAACGGGTACGCCGCAATTGCGCCGGGCTGGCCCGATGACCCGGACAGCGTCGATGAGGCGCGGAAGGATCCGGACGTCTTCGCCCACAAAATGGTCAAGCAGGTGACGGACCACTATCTCGAAGCTATCGCGGCCCTCGACCAGGCTCCGGTAGTTGTCGGGCATTCGTTCGGTGGCCTCATCACGATGAAAATTGCCGGAGAAGGAGTAGCTGCAGCGAGTGTATCGATCGACAACGCTCCGTTCCAGGGCGTTCTTCCGCTCCCGCTTTCGGCCTTGAAATCGGCGTCACCGGTACTCACTCACCCGACGAGCATCGGTAAGGCGGTTGCGTTGACTTTCGACGAATACAAGTTCGGGTGGGCAAATAACCTCTCGGAAGACGAGGCTGCTGAGTTGTACGAGAAATATCACGTACCTGCGTCCGGCGTTCCGCTGTTCCAGGCGGCGACAGCGAACTTCAATCCGTTCTCGGAGACCAAGGTCGACACCAGAAACCCGGAACGCGGGCCGCTGCTGCTGATCTCGGGTGACAACGACAACACGGTGCCCTGGGCGATCATGGAGGCCAGCTACAAGTTGCAGTCGAAGAACGTCGGCGTGACCGAGGTCGTGCGGATTCCCGGCCGCGGTCACTCGCTTGTCATCGACAGCGGCTGGCGAGAGGTGGCGGACGAAGCTCTCGTGTTCCTGACTAAGTACGCGTCGCCGGACGAGTAGTCAGCCCTGTTGTTCGGGCAACGCGAGCACAGACTGCGCCGCTCGCCACAGGGCGACGCCGTAGCCGGGGCCGTGTCCAGCGGCGTGAACGGCGAGCGGATGCAGCTGGTGCAGCCCGACGCGATCGCGCCAGCCCGCGCGTAGCGGGCTCGTTGTTTCGTACCCGGCGATGACCTCGTCGAAGAACGGGCAGCCGAACAGGGCGAGCATCGCGAGATCCGTCTCGCGGTGCCCGCCGTGGGCCGCCGGGTCGATGAGCACAACGCCGTCGGGCGACCAGAGCACGTTGCCGGCCCATAGGTCTCCGTGGATGCGGGACGGCGGCTCGGGTGTATTGAACGCGCCGCTCGCGACGAGTTCGCACGCCGCGCGGATCTCGTCTTCGTGGTCCGGCGCGATGTTGCCGACGCCGAGGGCAACTTCGAGGAACGGCAGAACGCGATCGCGAGCGTAGAACGCTCCCCAGGACGACTCGTTCTCCGCCGGCATCTCGCGACGACCGATGAAGAGCGGGCCGGTCCAGCCGTCCGGACGAGCGCCGAACGCTGCAGCGCCGGCGGCGTGGGTGCGTGCGAGAGCCGCGCCGAATTCGTGGGCAGCCTCGGGTGTCGGACGAACCTCGGGTACGCGCTCCAGTTCGATGAGACCCGGCTCCGTGCGGATGACGGAGGCAACGCGAACGCCCTCCGGCGCGCGGCGAAGCCAGGCCAGACCGGCTGCCTCAGCCTCGAAAAATGCGGCAGGGGCATCCGCTCGTTGCTTGATGAACGAGGTCATCGGTTACTCGCGGGTGCGGCCAGCGAACAGGCCGCGAATGGCGAAGAAGACGAGGGCGGCGACCACCGCGACGATGATGAGCTTCACCACGAACGCGATGAGGCTGAAGAGCACGCCGACGAGCCACCAGGCGATGACGATGGCGAGGATGACGGCGAGGATTGTCCAGAGATTGACGCGATTCACTCGCCCAGTCTTCCATGCGGCTCCCCTGCGTCGTGTTCCCGGGGGTGGGCGTAGCCTTCGAAGGTGACTACGGATGCCAAGCTGTCCCCCGCAGAGATCAGCGCGACCGCCCACTGGGACCGGTTCGCTCAGCCGCTTCCGGAACCGGGTGAAATGTGGATGCCAGCCGCCGACGACCGGGCCCTTCCGTCGCCGTTCACCGCGGCAGCGGCATCCGCCTGGCCGATGTCGTTCGACCGCGAGCAGACCCGCTCTCTACTGCTCGGCCACCGGTCGACCGAGATGGAGGACAAGTGGAATGTGCTCGCGAGCCCGGTGACGGCGGAGGGAACGACGTCCGTCTCGTTCTACCGCAGCTGGACCGGCACTCGCGTGGTCGAGCTCGAGCTGCAGCTCGACACTTCCGGTTCGCGGGTGACCCGTGCGCTGTGGGAGTCAGCGGCCGGCGCGATCAAGGACCCCGGCGAGGAGTTCGCGCGTGGGCAGTTACTGCTGGTGTTCCAGTACACGCTGGGCAACAATCGGCCACCGAGCGAGCCGAAGAAGGTCGTTCCGGGACGCGTCGAAGGCCTGCTGGCCGATCGCGAGCTGAGCCTCGGTGCGCGGCTCAAGAAGCTGTTCCAGCGCTAGCGCGCATAAAAAATGCGCCGCTCCCGTATACGGGAGCGGCGCATCCGATAGCCAAATTGGCGACCTACGCTGGTCGTGAAACTAGCGGCGGAGGCCCAGACGCTCGATCAGTGCGCGGTAGCGGCTGATGTCGACGTCGGACAGGTAGCCGAGCAGTCGACGACGCTGGCCAACCAGCAAAAGCAGTCCACGACGTGAGTGGTGGTCGTGCTTGTGCTCCTTGAGGTGCTCCGTGAGGTCCTTGATACGTGCGGTCAGCATTGCGACCTGTACCTCGGGGCTGCCGGTGTCACCTGGGTGAGTGGCGTACTCGTCGATGATTGCTTTCTTGGCATCTGGTGCTAATGGCATAGATGACCCCTTTCCCTCGTTGCGCGGTGCTCTTGGGCAGTATGCCCGAGCTCTCTTTATCCGCGGCCGTCATACGGCAACCTTGGGAGTTTAGCAGGTTTACTTGCCAACAATCCCGGTGCGAGCCCGCGGACGCTGATGCCCGACACGTTGAGCAGCAATTACCCCCATAACGCCGAGGATTACGCATCAATAGGCTCCAGAACATGAAGCCTACTTTCGCCGCCCCCAGCACGCTCGCCGCCGCAATTCTCGCCATTAGTCTGGCCGGCTGTGCCCCGGCATCCGCCCCTATAGATTCGTCGTCCGATGAAGGCGACACCGTCGACTCGAGCGAAGAGAGCACCGACGACGGAGCGAGTGGCGACTTCGTCACGCTCTCCGGCACCGGAACCTACGCCGTTCCCGAGGACGCACCGATCGGCAGCTACGAACTGCCGGACAACCAAGACGCACTACCCGCCGGATGCACGTACGAGTTCTTCGACAAGAGCGGCACGTCGTTCGGTCCGCCGAGCGGACCGTTCATCTTTCTGACCGACGCGACAGCGACCTTCACGACTGAAGGATGCCCGGACTGGGTGCAGTACCAGTAACGGTTACAGCTGGTCGGGTGGCGACACGCCCACCACCACGGCAATGATCGCGACGAAGAAGAACACGATCGCGACAAGCACGGTTCCACCGGCGAGCACGATGCCGAGGATCGCGCGGCTGCGGCCGGGTCGAGCGTGGTTGCGGGTCTCGGCGAGCCCCTTGAAGCCGAAGACCGCCGCGAGCACAACGCTCGCGGTGGTCGTGAGGAACGACAGCACCGGGATGATCAGCACGCCGATAAGCGCGGCGGGGGTGAGGCCGGAATCCTCCGAAGAGCCGATCGAGAGCAACCAGATCAGGCCGAGCGAGACGAAGTAGATCCCGATCGGCAGTGCTCCGAACAGGACCGCTCGCTTCGCCGACGCGCTCGTCGGCAGGAAGTCGGAATCCAGCTCTGCGCTGTGGTCGACATCCATGCGTGCTCCGCAGTTCGGGCAGGTGCGCTGGCCGGCCGGAACCGGGCCTCCGCACAGTGCGCAAGTGACGGATACTACGGCGGCGTCAGACATGGGCGACCTTCCCGGAGCGCATAACGTGAGGATTCTCACGTTCTCACCCTAGCGAACCCGCCGAACGCCGAGTTGCCCACTTTTGCCCCTTTTCGAGGCGAAAGAGGGGCAAAAGTGGGCAACTCGGTGTCGATGTGGATGGCTAGGCGGCGGGACCCTCGGCGAGGGTGACCGTTGCGGTGTGCTTGTCGCCCGACGCATCGACGTAGGTGAGCTTCACCTGGTCACCGGGTTCGTGTGCGGCAATCGCCGCGCTGAGAGCATCGGCGGTGGCGACCTTCTCGCCGTCGACCTTCGTGATGGTGTCGCCGGCGACGAGGCCGGCTTCGTCGGCGGGAAGTCCGTCGACCACTCCCCCGAGAACAACACCGTCAGCGGATGTCGCGCTCGAGCCGGTACCACCGGCGACGGCGGTCGAGTCAGTGAGCGTGACGCCGAGGAACGCGGGTGTCCCGATCACGACGGTGTCGCTCGCTTCTCCGGCCTGGATCGCGTCCACGATGTCGAGCGCCGTGTCGATCTCGATGGCGTAACCGGAGATGTTCGTTGATCCGGAGGATGCTGCGGTGGTGATGCCGATGACTTCACCGTCCGCGTCGACGAGCGGGCCGCCGGAGTCGCCGGACACAACATCCGCGTCGACCTCGATGAGGCCGGCGAGGCTTTCTTCTGCGCCCGTGTACTCGTTTGCGACCTGGATGCTCTCGTCGAGCGCCGTGACGGTTCCGGCGGCGGCGACAAGGTCGCCGGTGCCCTCAGCGTTGCCGATCGCCGTGACCGCGTCAGCGACGGCTACCGAAGACGAGTCGTCGATCGCGGCCGGCGTCAGACCGGACGCATCCTCGAGCTGCAGGAGTGCGACATCCGCGGTGGCGTCGGTTCCGACGACGTCTGCCGTGTAGGTCTCGCCGGTCGACTCGACGGTGACTTCAATGGTCGTAGCGCCTTCGACGACGTGGTTGTTGGTGAGAATCTCGCCGGTGGACGAGAGGATGATGCCGGTACCGGCAGCCTGGCTGTCGTCGCTGTAATAGAGGGACGACACGATCGTCACCACTCCAACCTGCTGGGCAGCGGTGGCGGCGGTCGCATCCGTCGACGTGTCAGTGGTCGTCTCGGTCGACCGCGAGCCGGGGCCCTGGTAGATGCCGGGCTGGGCGTAGGCCTGCGGTCCGCTCGCGGTGATCGACTCCGAGGTCGCGGTCGTGGTGGTCGGGGCGAGCGTGATCCCGACGGCGATTCCCGCGCCGCCGATGCCGAGGGCAATCGCGGCGACGCCGCACACCATCAGTGCGACCTTCGACCGCCGGAACGAACGGCCGGCGGCCGGCTCTGCTCCTATAGCCGTGGCGACGGGCGCCGGAACGTGGTTCTGAGCGGGATCGGTGGGCGACTCGGTGTTCATGAGATTCTCCTGTCCAGCCCCGTGTGGGCTGTAATGACAGGTAACTCCCGCCGCCTATGCGCGGATTATCGAGAACCCGCGAGCCGCCCGGGAGCCGCCTGAGAGATTCCTATGTGCGCCGGAAGCATCCTGCGCCAATCCGCAGGATGCTCCCCTACGCTTGGCCCATGAGCGCGCGCCCCGAACCGATTTACCGCACCGCGATAACGGCGGGCCTCGGCCTTTTCGGGTTCTGGCGCCTCAAACGGTCAGCGGTCGGCGTGGAAAATCTTCCGGATGCCGGCGGCGCGGTCATCGCGATGACCCACTTCGGCTATCTCGAGTTCGCCCTCGTCGAGTGGGCGACCTGGAAGCACAACAAGCGCCGCATCCGCTTTCTCGCCACGAAGCGCGCCTTCGACAAGCCGCTCGTGGGGCCGCTGCTGCGGGGCATGAAGCACATCTCGGTGGATATGGCGGCTGGCGGTGACGCCTACGCGAACGCCGTGCAGGCGCTGCGCGACGGCGAACTGATCGGTGTCTTTCCCGAGGCCGGCGTGAGCGCGTCGTTCGAAGTCCGCGAGCTCAAAACCGGTGCCGCGCGGCTCGCCGCCGAAGCGGGGGTTCCGATCATTCCGGTGGCCGTCTGGGGCGGCCAGCGACTGCTCACGAAGAACCGCAAGATCGGCTTCCGTGAGCGATTCGGTGTTCCGGTGTCGTTCGCCTTTGGCGCGCCGATCACCGTAGGCGCAGCGGATGACGTGCGCTCGGTCACCGACGCCCTGCGGGTCACGCTGCAGAAACTCGTCGCCGGACTCCAGGCCAGCTACCCAGTGCCGGGCGCCGGCCAGTGGTGGCAGCCCCGATCCCTCGGCGGTACCGCGCCGACTCCCGAAGAAGCAGCCGTCGCCGAAGAAGAGCGACGCCTGCGCCGAGAAGCGGAAGCGACGGCCAAATAGTCCGAATCGCGGCGCCCCGGGTTAGTTTGGAGTAATGAGCATGGAACCCAGGCGCAAACGATGGCTCGTCACGGCGCTCGCAATTGGTCTGGTCGGCGCCGTCGCGGCATCCGGAGCGATTGTTGCGGGAGCCGCAACGCTTTCCGGCGATTCCCACCCGACGGCCGTCGCCGCTAAGTGGACTCTGCCGCCGACGACCGGCTTCGTGGACTACCAGCTCGGTGGCTCGTACACTCCCCCGGATGGCGTGACCGTCGTCGCCCGAGACGCGAGTTCGGTGCCGGCGAAAGACGTCTACTCGATCTGCTACCTCAACGGGTTCCAGACGCAGCCGGCCGATCGCAAGTGGTGGCTGAAGAAACACAAGTCGCTCGTGCTTTTTCGCAAGGGAAAGCCCGTCATCGACCAGAACTGGCCCGACGAGCTGATCCTGAACACCTCGACAAAGTCGAAGCGCAAGGCGATCGCGAAGATCATGGCCGTGAAGATCAAGAACTGCGCCAAGAAGGGCTTCGACGCTGTCGAGTTCGACAATCTCGATACCTTCACGCGCTCAAAGGGAAAGCTCAGCGCCGGCAACAACCGTGAGCTTGCAAAGCTGTACGCGAAGACGGCGCACACCGCCGGGCTCGCGGTCGGCCAGAAGAACACGGCTGAGTACGCCAGGAGCTGGAAGAAGAAGGTCGGCTTCGACTTCGCTGTCGCCGAAGAGTGCTACCGCTGGGACGAGTGCAAGGCGTATACGAGCGTGTACGGGGCCGCGGTGATCGACATCGAGTACGCGGATGACCTGCGCGGCACCTTCGCCGACGCGTGTGCCGCGAAGTCGAGCCCTGACCTCATGGTGCTGCGCGACCGCGATCTCGTCACTCCGAAGAACCGCGACTACGTTTTCGAGCACTGCTGACCTGAACGACCCCTGATCCGCCCCTGACCCACCGCTATCGCAAAGGCCCCGCATGCTCTGGATCGTCGACGTAGTACTCATCGTGCTGCTCGTGGGCTACCTCATCGTCGGGTACCGCGCCGGTTTCGCGAAGAGCCTCGGCGGCATCGTCGGAATCATCGCCGGCGCCATTGCGGCGCTCTTCGCCATGCCGCTCGTCGGCGGGTTCGTTCCGGACTCCGGCTGGCGCGTCATCGCAACCCTCGCGGTCGCGATCGCCCTGCTTTTCGTTGGCTACGCCGCGGGAGCGTCTATCGGTGATTCGATCTCGAGCCGCTTCGAGCGTTCACCACTGCGCGTCATCGACCGCCTGCTCGGTGCGGTCATCTCGACGGTCGCCGCAGCACTCGTGCTTTTGCTGGTGTCGACGAGCTCGGCCCAGCTCGGCGCTCCGTTTCTCTCGCAGGTGCTGTCGTCATCCGCTGTTCTTCGCACGATCGATGACCTGACCCCCGACCCGGTGCAGGCGTTCCTGGCGCGGGTGCGATCGATCGCCGTCCAGGACGCCCTGCCCCGCATCACCGAGGCAATGGGGGGAATCACCGATTCCCCGGAGATTCCGGATGTCGAAACCGGTTCCGAAGCGCTCACCACGGCCGCCCGGTCGGTAGTCCGGGTGTCGGGAAACGCTTACGCCTGCGGACAGAACCAGTCCGGCAGCGGCTTCGTCGTCGCGAAAAACCGGGTGGTGACCAACGCCCACGTCGTCTCGGGTGTCACCGAACTCGTGATCGATGTTCCCGGCGGCGAGTCCGTCAGCGGAACCGTCGTCTACTTCGACCCGATCGACGACCTCGCCGTCGTCGCAACGTCCAGGCTCTCCGCGACGCCACTCGAGCTCTCCGATCCGCTCGAAGTCGGCAACGACGCAGTGTTCGACGGCTACCCGTTCGGCGGCCCGTTCACCACGGGACCAGCGAAGGTACTCGCGGTCGGACAGGAACGCGTCGACGACATCTACGGTGACTCGACGAACCCGCGCGATGTCTACACGATCGCGGCCGACGTGCAGCAGGGTAACTCCGGCGGTCCGCTGCTGACCGAGGGCGGCGACGTCGCCGGAGTCATCTTCGCCAAGAGTGCCGACACCGCGAACCTTGGCTACGCGATGACGAACGAAGAACTTGCACCGGTCGTCGCCGACGCATCAGGTCTCAGCGAGCGGGCCGACACCGGGACCTGCGTCTCGAACTAGTAGTAACTCGCCGGTGTCGTCAGCCATGATTTCGATACGCTCGCAGAGCTCGCACTCAATCAACGAATACCTCGCTGGTTGAGTAGCGACCGAGCTTGCGAGGCCGCGTATCGAAACCATCACCCGCGACCTACGTCACGACCGAGTGATGGTCTCGATACACTCGCTGGCGCTCGCACTCGACCAACGAATACCTCGCTGGTTGAGTAGCGCGCGGCGAAGGAGCACGCGTAGCGAAACCATCACCCGCGCTACAAAAACCGGTGTCGTCAGCGATGATTTCGATACGCTCGCAGAGCTCGCACTCAATCAACGAAACCCTCGCTGGTTGAGTAGCGCCCGAGCTTGCGAGGCCGCGTATCGAAACCATCGCCCGTGACCTACGACGTGACCGCGTCATGGTCTCGATACACTCGCTGGCGCTCGCACTCGACCAACGAGTTACTCGCTACTGCTCCAACACCAGGGCGAGGCTTGTTCCTCCCCACGGGACGGGAACGACCGACGGTAGCGCGGACGACGGGGGCCGCACCTCGCCGCGCAGGCTGTCGAGCAGCCCGTCCAGGCGCAGGATCGAACCGGTTGCGCGGTGCGGATTCGTCGACACGACGACGCGCGCCGAACGATTGACGAGGGTCACGGTTCCCGGCATCGAGCGCAGTGCCGGCAACAGCATCCGCTCGACGTCCTCGACGTACAGGTCGGCCCCGACGACGCCGACAACGGCGTCGTCGATGATGACCGGCACGGTCAGCGTGAGCGTGTAGTCGTCGGTGCAGAGGTAGTCGACGTACGGTCCGGTGATGTGCGGCGACCGCGTGGAGGTCGGCACCCGCCACCACTCGAGCTGCGTGTAGTCGCGAAAGCTGTCGGCGAGCGGATCTTCGGATGCCTTCAGTCGTCTGGTGGCCGCACTCGACTCCGTGACGCCGAAGGTGTTGAACTTGCCCAGCCACCACGCGAGGTGCCACGGAGCTGATGCGAGCAGGTCGGGCGCGCAGACGAACCCGGCGCCGACGATGTGGGCGCTGCGTTCGGCGAGCACCGGCACGACGAGCGCCTCGACGAGCGCGTCAAGCTCACCGGCCGAGGGCGAGCCGCTCTCGAGCAGCGCCCGCAGCGGCGCGTGCCACGACTCGATCTCGCCGTGCACGCCGGCAAACAGCTCGCTGACGAGCTGCGCCCCTGCCTCGACCGTTACCGCGTCGCTCACTGTGCTCACGTCGTCACCTCTCACTCTCAAGTTCGGACTTCACCTGGATCAGCCACTCCACCGCATCCGACAGCTGCGCCACCGTGAGCCGTCTCGCGGTATCGCCGTCGCCCTCGGCGATCGCCGAAACGATTGCGCCGTGGGTTTCGCGATTACGGTCGCGGTTTTGCTGCGTACGAAGATTCAGCCAGAGTAGTGGCCCGAACTCGGCCTGCAGGCGCAGGTGTTCGCGCACGAGCCTCGCCGACTGGCTCAGCGCCGCGACCTCGAGGCGAAAAGTGTTCTCGGCTCTGCGGGCTGAGCCGTCGGTCGACGTATCGGCGAGCTCGACGAGGCGGCCGAGCGCCTGCACGTCGTCTTCAGATGCCCGGTCGGCCGCGAGGTCCGCGGCCATCGCGGCGAGCGCCGCGTAGTGCACGGCCTGGTCGCGCAGCTCGACGCGCGAGGTCTTGGCGAGGCGGCCGTCGAGAAGTGACTCGTCGGCATCCTGTCGCGCACTAACGAAACTTCCGCCGCCGCGCCCGCGGCGTGTCTCGACGAGTCCCTTGTCGCGCAGGGATTCGAGCGATTCACGCACCGTGACAATGGCCACGTTGAACTGGCGGGCGAGTTCACTCTCGCTCGGCAGACGCTCCCCCGGGCCGAGCAGCCCGAGCACGATCGCGTCGCTCAGTCGCTGCTCGACGACCTCTGCGCGGCCGACGCCATCCAGTGGCGAAAACACCACGGCTCGCGTCGCCGTCTGGGCGCGAATCGACTGAGGCACCGCGCCCCTTTCTGGTCTGTGACACGACCGTAACACTCGGGACGCAATTTAGACATATGGTTCCATATGATTTGAAACATGAAGTTCGCTGGGAGGCTGCCGCCAAACAGCCCCGAGTCCCCCAGCGCACCCTGCACCACATCCAGAGCCAAGGAAGAAGTCTCATGACGGAAGCCGTTCCCGCTATCCGCCTCACCGGCGTCACGAAGACGTTCGGTGAGATCAACGCGGTCGATAACCTCTACCTCGACATTGCCGAGGGCGAGTTCTTCTCGATGCTCGGGCCGTCGGGCTCGGGCAAGACCACCGTGCTTCGACTCATCGCCGGGTTCGAGCAGCCGACCTCCGGTGAGATCGCGCTGCAGGGCGAGGACGTCACGAGAAAAGCGCCGTTCGAGCGCGACGTCAACACGGTGTTCCAGGACTACGCGCTGTTCCCCCACATGACCGTGCTCGAGAACATCGCCTACGGGCTGCGGGTTCGCGGCGTCGGCAAGGTCGAGCGGACCAAGCGCGCGCAGGACGCACTCGAGAGCGTTCGCCTCGGCAGCTTCGGCAAGCGCAAGCCGAGCGAGCTCTCCGGAGGACAGCGCCAGCGGGTCGCACTCGCTCGCGCGACCGTCGTCCGCCCGCGCGTTCTCCTACTCGACGAACCGCTCGGCGCCCTCGACCTCAAGCTGCGCGAACAGATGCAGGTCGAGCTCAAGGAACTCCAGCGAGAACTCGGTATCACCTTCATCTTCGTCACCCACGACCAGGAGGAAGCCCTCACCCTGAGCGACCGGATCGCGGTGTTCAGCGAGGGCAAGGTCGTGCAACTCGGAACACCGAGCGAGATCTACGAGAGCCCGGCCTCCCCGTTCGTCGCTGGTTTCGTCGGAACCTCGAACATCTTCGAGCCCGAACTCTCGCAGGCTGTGCTCGGGAGACCGGGAACCAACGCGCTTCGTCCGGAGCGGATCTCGGTGCACAGCGTGCCGAGCGGCGCCGGGCTCGACTACGCCGCCGGCGCTATCGCCGAGGTCATCTACATCGGAACGGCTACCCGCATCATCGTCGACCTCGACGCCGGCAAGCGCATCACCGTGCTCGAACAGAACGCCGGGGCATCCGCTGCCACCGCATCCGCTACCGCGACCGGCGACCGACGCGGCGAGCGCGTCGTCGTCGAGTGGAACCCGGCCTCCGTGGTCTCGCTCGCCGTTCCTGAACCCGCCCCTGAACCCGTTCCCGCATCCTGAACCACCTCGCAATCCACACCCATCGATAAGGAGACAGCAATGAAACGCTCTACGAGATTCCGCCAGTCGGGAGCCCTCACGGTTCTCGCACTGGCCAGTGTCGCGGTACTCACCGCCTGCGGCACCGCCTCTGCCCCGGGCTCCGGCCCGACCGAAGCCGCCGACTCCCTCGGAGAGGGCGAAGGCGCCGTGTCGATCCTCGCCTGGCCGGGCTACGTCGAAGACGGCTCGAACGACCCGACCGTCGACTGGGTGAGCGCGTTCGAAGAACAGACCGGATGCGTCGTCACGAGCAAGGTCTACGGAACCTCCGACGAAGCCTTCAGCCTGATGAAGACCGGAGATTACGACGTCGTCGCCGCGTCCGGTGACGCTTCACTTCGCCTCGTCGCCTCCGGGGACGTCGCACCGGTCAACACCGACCTGATTCCCAACTACGAGGGAATCTACGACTTCCTGAAGATGCAGTCCTGGAACAGCGTCGACGGTGTCTCGTACGGAATCCCGCACGGCTACGGTGCCAACCTTCTCGCGTACAACACCGAAGAGGTCACCCCGGCGCCCACCTCGTGGGACGTCGTCTTCGACGCCTCGTCCGCCTACAAGGGCAAGGTCACCGCGTACGACTCGCCGATCTACATCGCGGATGCCGCCATGTACCTCATGTCGACGCAGCCCGACCTCGGCATCGAGAACCCCTACGCCCTCGACGAGACGCAGCTCGCTGCGGCCGTCGACCTGCTGAAGGAGCAGCGCGCGAATATCGGCGAGTACTGGAGCGACTACCTCAAGTCGATCCAGTCGTTCGAGACCGCTGACACCGTCGTCGGAACGACGTGGCAGGTCATCAAGAACTCGATGGCAGCCGACACCCCCGTGGATGTCGTGCTTCCGGACGAGGGAGCGACCGGCTGGTCAGACACCTGGATGATCGCGTCCAAGGCCAAGAACCCGAACTGTGCCTACATGTGGCTCGACTACATCGCGAGCCCAGAGGCCAACGCGCAGGCGACCGAGTACTTCGGTGAAGCACCGTCGAACGACGCTGCCTGCGAGTTCCGCTCCGAGGGTTCGTGCGAGTCCTTCCACGCCGGCGACGAAGAGTACGCCTCGAAGATCTGGTACTGGTCGACGCCGATCGCCGAGTGCCTCGACGGACGTACCGACGTCGAGTGCACCGACTACTCCGCGTGGACGACAGCCTGGTCTGAGATCAAGGGCTAGTCCAGTTCCATCCCGGCCGGCCGCGGGTATCCCCCGCGGCCGGCCACCCCACCACTTCTACTTCACCTGAGGGAGCGTCGATTGACCACGCAGGCACCAGTGCACCCCGCAACCACGCCGACGGCCGCACCCCCGCATCCGCTGTCGTCATTCCTGCACCGGTACGTCGGCTTCCGCCTCGCGCTGCTGCTGTCGGCACCGCTGTTCTGGCTCGGACTCGTCTACGTCGCCGCCCTCGCCGCACTTCTCATCACGGCTTTCTGGACCGTCGATACCTTCACCGGCCAGGTGAAGATCGAGTGGACGCTCGACAACATCATCACCGTCGTGACCGGTTCGCTCTACCAGACGGTCACCCTCCGCACCCTCGGTGTCGCACTGCTCGTCACCGTCATCGACATCGCCATCGCGCTGCCGATCGCGTTCTACATGGCCAAGATCGCGTCGCCGCGCGTGCGCCGCATCCTCGTCATCGCCATCCTGATGCCGCTGTGGGCGAGCTACCTCGTCAAGGCCTACGCCTGGCGGTCGGTACTCTCGCAGGACGGCATCATGGACTGGCTGACCGCTCCGTTCGGCGGCTCGAGCCCCGGCTACGGACTCACCGCGGCGATCATCACGCTGTCGTACCTCTGGCTTCCGTACGTGATCATGCCAATTTTCGCCGGGCTCGAACGGGTTCCGGACTCACTGCTCGAAGCATCCGGAGACCTCGGTGCCTCGAGCTGGCGCACCTTCCGCTCGATAGTCTTGCCGCTGCTCTGGCCCGCGATCATCGCCGGCTCGATCTTCAGCTTCTCGCTCACCCTCGGCGACTACATCACCGTCAACATCGTCGGCGGCGCGAGCCAGATGCTCGGCAACCTCGTCTACACGAACGTCGGCGCGGCCAACAACCTGCCGCTCGCCTCCGCGATCTCGCTCATCCCGATCGTGATCATCTTCGTCTACCTCGCTGTCGTGCGTCGCACCGGCGCCCTCAACAGCCTCTGATCGGCGGAACCATGAGACTCAGCAAGGTCAGCCGGGCAGTATTCGGCACCATCACCGGGATCATCCTCGCGGTGATCTACCTCCCCCTCGTCGTTGTGCTGCTCAACTCGTTCTCGACGAGCAAGAGCCTCACCTGGCCGCCACCCGGATTCACCCTCGAGTGGTGGGGACGGGCGTTCCGCAGCGAGGGTGCCATCGAGGCGATCCTCACGAGCGTTCAGATCGCCATCGCGGCCACCGCGATCGCCCTCGTGCTCGGCACCCTCATCTCGATCGCCCTGCAGCGCTACTCGTTCTTCGGACGCGAGGCGGTCAACCTGCTCGTGATCCTGCCGATCGCCCTGCCCGGGATCGTGACCGGTATCGCGCTCAACAATGCCTTCCGCACGATTCTCGGCGTGCAGCTCTCGATCCTCACCGTCATCGTCGCCCACGCGACTTTCTGCATCGTCACGGTGTTCAACAATGTGATCGCGAGGCTCCGGCGCACGGGTACGAGTCTGGAGGAGGCATCCGCCGACCTCGGTGCCGGAATCTGGACGACCTTCCGGCTCGTGACCTTCCCGCAGCTGCGCTCGGCTCTGCTCGCCGGCGGCCTGCTAGCATTCGCGCTCAGTTTCGACGAGATCATCGTCACGACCTTCACCGCGGGAGCGAGCGTCAAGACGCTGCCCATCTGGATTCTGGAGAACCTGTTCCGACCCAACCAGGCACCGGTCGTGAGCGTCGTCGCGGTTGTGCTCGTGATCGTCTCGATCGTGCCGATCTACTTTGCCCAGCGTCTCGCCGGGTCAGACGGCGTCGACCGGCCGCGCGCCTGACTCAGGTTTCGGACTGGTCCATCCACCACTCGGTGAACTCCCGGGCGCGCCCGTCATCGGAGAAGCGGATGACCCACAGGTTGCTGTAGGTCGGTCGCTCCTTGTAGACGGTTGTGCCGGTGATGATGCTGAGGTCGTCCTGTTCGACGAGGGTCGTCCACTCGAATGTCGCGTCACCCGGCTGGTCGGCAGCATCGGTCCAGCCCGCCACGATTTCCTCGTGTCCGGCCCACGGCTCGCTGTGCGGTTCCGTTCGGTAGGTGCCGTCCTCGGTGAACAGCGCGCGGATGTCATCCGGCTCGTTTGATTCCCACGCCCGCCGGTACAGGGAGATCCAGTTGTCCAGTCGTTCACTCATGCAACCGTTGTACTCCCCCGGCGCGCTCTCGAATAGCCTGTCGCTATGACCTCCCAGCCAACTCGTCCCAAGCCGGAAACCCGCTCGACGCAGGTCGCCCTCGTCACCGGGGCGACGGCGGGAATCGGTGCGGAGTTCGCCGCACAGCTCGCTGCCCGCGGCTTCGACCTCGTTCTCGTCGCCCGCGGGGCCGAGCGCCTCGATGCCGCGAGCGAACGGCTCTCCGCTGAGTTCGGCATCCGGGTCGACACCATCGCGGTCGACCTCGCCACCGACGACGGCGTCGCCGCGGTCGAGGCGCGAATCACCGACTTTGCCAGGCCGGTCGACTTTCTCGTGAACAACGCCGGGTACGGTCTTGCCAAGCACTTCGACGAGAATTCGATCGAGCAGGAACTGCACCACCTCGCACTGCACGTGACCGTGCCGCTGCGGCTGGCGCATGCCGCCCTCGGCCAGATGCTGCCGCGTCGCACCGGCACGATCGTGAACATCGCGAGCGTTGCCGGCTTCACCCCGCGAGACACCTACGGCGCAGCGAAGGCCTGGGTGCTGAGCTTCAGCCGCTGGGCGAACGGGTACTACCGCGGGCGTGGCATCACCGTGACGGCCGTTGCTCCCGGGTTTGTGCGCACCGAGTTCCACTCCAGCATGAAAGTGTCGACGGCCGGGATTCCCCGGGTGCTCTGGCTGGATGCCCCACGGCTCGTGCGTATTGCCCTGCGCGACGTCGACCGCGGAAAGGCCGTGTCGATCCCGACCCTTCGCTACAAGGCACTCGTCGCTGCGATCCGCATCCTGCCGGACCGGCTCAGCGCATCCGGTTCGCTCCGCAGCCAGTAGTCCCTAGGGCGTGACGACGAGCTTTCCGCGCACGTGGCCGTCGTCGAGCTGCGCGAACGCCTCGCCGATTCGCTCGAGTGGGTAGGACGCCTCGATTTCGAAGCGGATGTCCCCCGCAACAATCAGGCCGGCAAGCTCTTCGAGAACGGCCGGCTTTGCCTTTCCGCGGCCAACACCGCGGATCCCGAGAGCGTCGGCGTCGGCCGCCGTGGTGTTGATGCGGGACCGCTCGACCCCGAGCTCGAGCCCGGCCTCGATCGTCTCCGCTCCGTGGTGGTCGAGAACGACGGTGACCGGCGACGTCGCGAGCGCGCGCACGCGGTCGGCGAGCCCGTCGCCGTACGCGACGGGAATCACGCCGAGCTCGCGCAAAAAGTCATGGTTACGAACGCTGGCGGTGCCGATGACGGTGGCCCCGGCTCGACGGGCGAGCTGGGCAGCGAAGCTTCCCACTCCTCCCGCGGCAGCGCTCACGAGCACCGTGTCGCCGGATCCGATCGACTGCGACTCGACGATCTCCCACGCCGTCAGCCCCACCGTCGACATCGAACCGGCGATCTCCCACGACAGTCCGGCCGGGCGCTTCGCGAGCGCGGTCGCCGTACCGATCGCGAAGTCAGCGAGCGCACCGCCGGCGACGTTGCCGAACACCTCGTCGCCGACCGCGAGCGTCGTCACTCCCTCGCCGACGGCATCGACGATTCCCGCGAGTTCCCGTCCCAGCCTCGCCGGGAAGGTCACCGGTGCCCACTGCTGGGTCGCGCCGCTTCGGACCTTCGAGTCCCAGGGGTTGAGGCCTGCCGCACGGAGCGCGATCCGCACCTTTCCGGGTGCCGGAAGCGGTGCATCCACCTCGATGATCTCGAGGACGGACGCCGGACCGAATTCACTGAAGCTCACTGCACGGGACATGCACCCAATCTAGGGCGTGCTCCGAGCGGACGGGCTCAGAGGCCGAAGGAATCCAGCGCGTTGAGAAGAATCGTGTAGGTCACGGCAATAAAGGCACCGGCGCCGAGCACTGTTGCTGCTGTTGCCCAGAACATCTGCACGTGCCAGGCCCGCGTGACCTCGCGACGCAGTTCGTTGAAGCCCGCGCGATTGTCGTCGGGGTCGACCGGCGCAACGGTGCCGGAGAGCCAGGTCGAGTCGACGCGAGCGGCCGCTCCAACGACGGCGACATCGAGCTGGCTGAGCACTCGCTTACGCCCGGTAAGCCAGCGGACGAGCCCGGTCGAGTGCAGCACCGCGACATCGCGGTGCGCATCCCGAACCGTGAGCGACTTGGGTTCTACGACGGCGAGGATTCCGGAAACTTCGACCGGGATGCCGGCGGCGGTCGTCAGGAGGCGCTCTGCGCGACCCATCTCGTATTCCATGTTGCGGATGAACGGGTAGCGGATGTCCGCGACCATAAACGTGCGCTGCGACGCCCAGACCGGGAGCCCGGGATGGCTCGTGGTGTTGATGATGAACACCCCGCCCGGTCCAACGACGACGTGGTCGATGTCTGCGGTGCCGTCGCCAACGGGAACGGCGTGCAGCACGATCCACTCGTCGCCGAGAGTGTCGAGCGCGTCGCCGACGGAGATCTCGCCGAGCGCTGCGCGGTACAGTGACTGCGCTTCGCGACCGAGCGGGTTCGCGCCCCAGATGCGGGCGAACAGTGACGGGCGGCTCTCGGCGGCGTGGACGCGCAAAAGGTCGGCGATCACCGATTGCCCGGCGAGACGGGCACCGCGCGCGTCAGAGTCGGCGCGGCTGGCAGCCGACACGTCATCGTCCGTCATCATGCGTCCCCACCCCACGAATTCGGCACAAGTTCATAGCCATTCGGCTATACCCAATGCTGTCGGCAATCCGACACGGCCGGTACCCCCAAAGGTGAGGGGACCCCGACACTCGAACCGGCGGCGATCGGATGCCCGAGTCGCGTCAGGAACCGACGATTCCCTCGGGCACAAATCCGGTCGTGACCAGCTGGAGACGCTGGGTCGGCCTGGTCATCGCGACGTACAGTGCCGCGGCGCCACGGGTGATCTCGTCGACGATGGTGCCCGGCTCGACGACCACCGCTGCGTCGAATTCGAGTCCCTTGGACTCCTGCGGGGTGAGCACAGCGACCGCCCGGCTGAGTCCCGCTGCGCCTCGCCCGACGGCAGCGCCGAGTTCGGCGCTGAGGGCGTCGTACAGGTCGTCGGCGATGCTCGCACTCGCGATGACCGCGACAGTACCGACCTCGTCGAGCGCGAGATCGCTCGCGACCGCGGTGACGGTCGCTGAGGCGAGGTCGGACGTCTGAACGATCTCGACCGGCCAGCTGCCCTCCCGCACTGCCGTCGACCGGGTGACGGTCAAGCCGTGCGCGATGGCCATCGACTCTGCCGCAACCGCGATCTGCGCCGGCGTGCGGTAGTTGACGGTGAGTTCTTCGAGTCGCCAGTTGTCGCCGGCAAACGGGGCGATCGCATCCGCCCAGCTCGAGGCTCCCGCTGCGGCGCTTGCCTGCGCGATGTCCCCGACGATCGTGAGCGACTTCTGCGGTCCGCGACGCATCAGCAGGCGCCACTGCATCGGCGATAGCTCCTGCGCCTCATCGACGACGATGTGGCCATATGCCCAGGTGCGGTCGGCGGCGGCGAGTTCTGCCGTCGTCCCACGCTCCGGGACCGCGTCGAAACCCGATGCGAGGGTCTCGGCGTTGACGATTCCCTCGACCTGCATGTTCGCGATTGCCTGCTCGGCGTTCTCGATGTCGCGCTTGCGCTGCTGCTTGCGCTCACGCTTCTCGGCTTCGTTCTTCGAATCGACGACGCCGAGCAGCTCGGCGGCTTCGTCGAGCAGCGGCACGTCGCTCACGGTGAACGGAGCGTCCCGCCCGCGGGCGAGCAGCGCTCGCTTCGCCGCCGACCAGTCGGGAGTGAGCGATGCGAGCCACTGCGGGCGCGCGTAGAGGTCGGTGATGAGCTTCTCGGGAGTCAGCGGAAGCCAGGCGGTGTTGAGCGCGACCTTGACGTCGTACGAGGTACGGAGATCCTCGCGCAGGTACCCAAAGTCGCTCTCGTCGACCGTGTTGCCGTGGTCGCGCAGCTGGTCGGCGAGCACCCGCGTGAGCGACGACAGTGCCGACTTGTTGAAGGTGACGCGCGCGACGTTGTGCGGCTTCCGTCCCTCCCAGGCTCGCTGCATGGCATTGCGGATGAGTGACGGCTCGATCGTCAGCTGCTCGCCATTCACATCGACCGTCTGCGGCCCGGTCGGAATGACCTGGCGCGATTTCACCGCGCGCGAGATCAGCCCGCTCATTTCGAGCGACCCCTTGAGAATCGCGACCTCTGCCGCGTCATCGAGCGAGGTGTCGAGCCCGGGGTAGAGCTGCCCGACGCTCGAGAGCACCACGCCGGTTTCGCCGAGCGAGGGAAGCACCGCTTCGATGTACTGCAGGAACGAGCGCGACGGACCGACGATGAGCACACCGGATGACGCGAGCCGCTCGCGGAACGAGTACAGCAGGTAGGCGGCCCGGTGGAGCGCGACGGCGGTCTTGCCGGTTCCCGGCCCGCCCTGCACGACGAGCACTCCGCGCAGTTCGGAGCGGATGATGCGGTCCTGTTCCGCCTGGATGGTCGCGACGATATCGCTCATCCGCCCGGTGCGCTGGGAGGTGAGGGTTGCCAGCAGTGCGGCTTCGCCCTGTAGTGCGGAAGTGTCGCCCTCGAGCAGTTCGCGGTCGAAGATCTCGTCGTCGATGCGGACGACCTCGCGACCCTTGCTCTGCAGGTGGCGACGGGCACGGATGCCGAGGGGCGTCGCTGCGGTCGCCTGGTAGAAGGCGCGGGCCTGTGGAACTCGCCAGTCGAGCAGGATCGGGCGCTGATCTTCGTCACGGAGCCCGATGCGGCCGATGTAACGGTGGGTCGGCGTTTCGGCGTCGCCGTCCGGCGCGAGATCGAGGCGACCGAAAGCGAGTCGTTCGTCGATCTCGGTGAGCTGGCTCACCCGGTCTTCATAGATGCGGGCGAACGCGTCCCGTTCTGAACGGTTCTGGTGAGTACCACCCTGGTTGGTTGCGCGCACCAGGTCGAGCTGGTTTTTGGCCTCGTCCCGCAGCGAATCAAGCCGCGCGTACAGTCCGGCGACGTAGTTTCGCTCGCCAGCCAACTCTATTGAATTCACCAAGTAACCCCTCGAAAAGCCGGTTAGCAATTCTACGCCTAACGGTTCTGCAATGTTTTTCCGCGACTTTTGTCACAGCGCGCTATTGCGGAACTCCGCCGCCGGGTGCAGAGTTAAGGCAGAAACCAACTCGTCGCCCAGAAGAGCTGCCGGCATCGCCGCACCGCTGGGCGATGAGTCTTTAAGCGGTCTCGCGTCAGCACACCGTGTGCCCCGTTCGCGGGCAAGAGTTGACGACCGCTCATGTGCAACCATGTGACCGTGACCCGACGCGTCGACTACTCCGCACTGCGGTCTCCGGTGACGAAGCACGACGTCGACGCATACAGACGGGAGTCGCGAGCCGCCGGGTTCCCGTGGGCAACTACGTTTACTCCGAAGTTCGTGCTGTTCGGTGTCTGCCTGATCGCTTTCGCCGTCGCGGTATCGATCGCCGTCGTGAACTTCTTCTCTGCGGTTTTCGCCAGCGCGGACGGCGCGGGGCCGGGAACCGTCACCTTCATTGTGCTCCTGTCCGCCGTCCTGGCTGGTGCGCTCGTGCAGCTGGCCCGGGTGCTCCTGAGCGCTCGCTTCTGGGAGTCCTGGCTGAGACTCACCCGTTTTGCCCAGGACAACACGTTCGAGTTCTCGCCGGAATCGCCCTCGCCCGCCTATCCCGGGTCGATCTTCTTCTTACCGGCGTCTTCCACGCTCGTCGATCACGTCCGGTCACGCACCGGTCCATTCTTCGAAGTGGGCACCTACCGCTCGGCCGACGCGAGCGGCGACCAGCGGGTCACCAACCGGGGATTCATCGCGGCCAGGATCGAGCAGCCGATTCCGCCGCTCACCCTGCACTCCGCCGGTGCGCGCTCAATTCTGGGTCTCGCCGCTCTACGCCATCGTTCTCCCCACCCCGACCGTTTGCCGATCGCCGCCGGCCTGGGCGACCATTTCACGCTGTACGGAACGGCGGGACACGAAAACGACGCACGGGCGCTGTTCACGCCGGGCCTCGTCGCTCTACTCGTCAATTCACCCGTCCCCGTCGAACTCGAAGTCGTCGACGACTGGGTGTTTGTGTACTCGACGAAACCGTTCGGCATCCGCGATTCAGCCGTGATGGAATGGGCACTTGGCATCGTAAACGCCGTCCAGTTTCCGACACCCACAACGGAGGCGGGATACTCGCTTCCGGCACCGCCGCGCAGCAGAAGGCTGCTGCATGGCGCCATCCTCGCCGGCGGCGCCGTCGTTGTCGTCGGCATTGCCGTGACGCTGATCGTCACGTTCCTGGTTCCGGCGCTGGCCGGTGAGACCATCACCGTGCGGATCGGATGAGCTACTAGCGCTGCGGAGCCCCCTGCAGCAGTGCGCGACCGGCGACGATCGAGGCAAGCAGCGCTGACTCTTCAGCCTGGGCACCTTCGGTTGCACGCCGCGAGATCAGGCGCTGGCGAGTGAAGGCGAGGCGGGTGGCATCCTTCGTGTATTTCTTCATGACCTCACCGAGGCCGCGCTGCGCCGCCCACTGCCGGGCCTGGCGACGACCGCGCCCGGTCGCGAGCGAGATGACCTCACCCTCGGCGAACCAGCCGACTCTCGCGTATTCCTCGAGGCGCGTCTTCGTGAGCGTCGTTTCGCGTTTGCGCAGCCAGACCACGAGCCCGACGAACCCGAGGAAGAGCGGGAACTGCACGAGCGCGTAGTAGACGTAGAAGTCCGAGACGATGAACAACGCACCGTTCCAGAGCGCGTGCAGCAGGATCGCGGGGATGAGTCCGAGAAAGAAGATGCCGATCGAACCGAGGGTTCCGGCGCGTCGCGCGGCGATACCGAGGGCGATTCCGGTGCAGGCGGTGAACATGACGTGCGCAAACGGCGACATCAGGCCGCGCAGAACGAAGATCTCGACGACGCCTTCGCCCGCTCCGAGCTGGCCGCCGAAGTAGAGGATGTTCTCGGTGAAGGCGAAGCCGCCGGCGACGATTGCCGCGTACGCGATTCCGTCGACCGGACCGTCGAAGTACTTGCGGGCGACGAAGAAGATCAGCAGCAGGCCGAGTCCCTTACCGCTCTCTTCGACGATCGGCGCCTGGATGACGGCCGACACGAAGTCGTACGCGTCTCCGATTCCGCCGGTGACCGAGAGGGCGACCTCGACCACGAGACCGGCGACGAGGGCGACAAACACCGAGACGGCCGCGCCCCACACGAAGCCGAACGCGAGCGCCACGAACGGCTCCGGGTCCCAGCGGTCGATCCAGCGCACTCCGAAGATGACGATCGCGAGGGGTATGAGAGCCATGAACCCGGCGATCGCGACGCCGGCGGCTCCAACGCTCAGCACGAGGAACAGTGCAACGAGCAAACCGGCGAGACCGGCAAGGCTGAAGCCGATGATGACGAGCGTGAGGGTGGTGGTGTTGCGGCGCGGCTGGACGACATACGGCGGAATCGTGGCAACGGCAGCGGCGCGCGCTACCTCGACGGGAGCGGCGGCCGGGGCGACCGGAGCCGGTCGGTTCGTTCCAAAGAGCGGGGCGGGTGGCTGGCGACGTTCAGTGGAACTCATAAAACGACCCTAGCGAGGTTTAGCGACTCATCGAGAATTGGTCGTGTCTTGCTGCTGGTCCCTGAGAATCTGCAGGGCCCGTGCCACGCGGTCGCCGAGCCCGGCAACGCCCTTGCGCGACGAACGCTCGAACTCCTCGATGAGGTCGACGGCATCCGCTCGCTGCTTCTGGTTGATCGCGTGCCAGACCACCTTCGCGGCGAGGGCGAAGCGGGCGCTCGGGACAGCCAGCAAGTAGCTGACCGCAATCGGGATGAGCGCGAGCAGGGTGTGCAGTCCAAGGTGCTGATCGGGGCGCACGGGCGCGTAGCTCGTGTCGCTCAGCGGGGCGTAGGCGAACCAGCCGAAGCTGGCGTCCCCGTTGTCGGCCGGGACGGCATTTCCGGTTGCGAGCGAAATGATCCAGGCGGCTCCAACACAGACGAAGACGACGAGAGCGACGGCGGCCGGAACGAGGCGGATGAAGTTGCCCTTCCAGAGATAGGTGTGCGCAGTGCGCAACGGCACCTCGTTGACCGCTCCGAGTCCGGTCGGCGGCACAACCCGGAACGCGGCGGCGAGGTCATCGAGTTCCGCACGCAGCCAGGCCATCTTTGCGCGATCGCGAAAGCCGAGATGGATGCGGCGACGTCTTCCATCGATCTCTTCCAGCTGTGACCGGAACAGGGCCACCTGCGCGGCGGTCAGTCGCTGGCCGCTGTCGCCGGTCAGGTTCGCTCGAAGCTGACCGTAGTTGTACTGGTCGCCTCGGGTCATCGAGACCACGATCGCAATACCGACGAGCAGGACGATGGCGACGAGCCCGACGACGATCGCAGCCGAGACAAAGCTGTTGTAGTCGACGTAGATTGCGGCAAACACCACACCAATGCCGAGCAGGATGATCGTGAGGATGCCGAGCGGGATCGTCCAGACGTACTCGCTGTAGCGGCGACGGGCCGGTCGACCGGGCTTGCCGTTCTCGTGCGCGCCGCGAACGTCGAGCAGGGATGCGGCGAGGTCGCTGAGCTGCAGGACGAGCAGAACGAGCCACAGGCACGCACCGATCGCGGCAACGATGAGAAGAATGTCGACGGGGGTAATCACCCTGCGACACTACCGCGCGCCCGTAAATGAACAGCGCAGGGACTACAGCGTTGCCGGAACGGCCCGCCGCGCAATCGTCGCACTCACGGCCGCGGCGACGAGGCACAGGCCGGCCGCTCCGAACCACGCGGCGGTGTACTCCCCCGTCGCATCCCGAAGCGCACCGGCGGTGAACGCCGCGATCGCAGCACCGATCTGGTGGGACGCGAAGACCCAGCCGAACACGATCGGGCCGTCCTTGCCGAACAGTTCCCGGCACAGCGCGACCGTCGGCGGCACGGTTGCCACCCAGTCGAGTCCGTAGATGACGACGAAGATGATGATCGGCGGCTGCACGCTCGCCGACAGCAGGAACGGGAGCACGAGCAGCCCGAGCCCGCGGAATGCGTAGTAGACGGCGAGCAGGATGCGCGGGTTGAACCGGTCGGTGAGCCACCCGGACGCGATCGTTCCCACAATGTCGAAGATTCCGACGACGGCGAGCAACCCGGCCGCGACCGTCTCCGGCATCCCGTGGTCGTGGGCGCTCGGGATGAAGTGGGTGCCGATGAGTCCGTTGGTCGTCGCTCCGCAGATCGCGAATCCCGCCATCAGCGCCCAGAACGTGCGGTGTTTGCTCGCACGCACGAGGGTGCTGATTGCCACCCGTGCGGCATTTCCGCGTTCGCGCTTCTCCGGTACCCAGCCCTCCGGCGCACCGAACGGGGTGACTCCGAGGTCGACCGGGCTGTTGCGGATCCAGATCAGCACGAGCGGCACGACGATGAGCGCACCGGCGGCGACGAGCAGCGACGCCTGGCGCCAGCCCTGCTCGGTCACGAGAATGGCGATGAACGGCAGGAACGCCAGCTGTCCGGTGGCGCTTCCGGCGGTGAGGATGCCGACGACGAGTCCGCGGCGCTTGACGAACCAGCTGTCGGCGACGGTCGCCGCGAACACGAGGGCCATCGACCCGGTGCCGAGCCCGATCAGCACTCCCCAAGTCAGCAGCAGCATCCACGGCGCGGTCGCGAGGGTGCTGAGCGCAGCGCCCGCCGCGACGAACAGCAGCGCGATCGTCGTTACCCGGCGCAGTCCGAAGCGCGCCATCAGTGCCGCAGCGAACGGCGCCATCAGCCCGTAGAACAGCAGGTTGACGCTCACCGCCATCGACAGTTCGCCGCGGGACCAGCCGAATTCGTCTTCGAGCGGGAGCATGAGCACGCTCGGAGCCGCCCGGAATCCGGCCGCGCCGACGAGCGCGAGGAACGCCACGAGGGCGACTATCCAGCCGGGGTGGATGCGGCGGGTGCGCACAGCGGTCTGGGTCACAGTGTCCCCGTCATGGATCGGCTCACCGGGTCAGCAGGCCGGCATCGAGGGTGAACTGGGCACCGGTGGCAAAGCGGGCTCGATCGCTCGCGAGGTACAGGACGAGCTCAGCGACATCCGCTGTCTCGATCCACGGCACACCGGGAAGCAGGTTGCCGGCGCTGCGCTCGGCGATTTCGATCGCGGTCGCGCCCTCGAGTTCGGCGAGCCCGTCGTTCATCGGGGTGTTGACGCCGGTGGGGTGGATGCTGACCACGCGGATGCCGTGCGGCGCGAGTTCGATTGCCCAGGCCTTGGTGAGCCCGGTGAGGCCGTGCTTCGACGCGACGTAGTGGCTGAGGCGGTTGCCGCCTCGCAGCCCCATCACGCTCGAGTTGTTGATGATGACGCCGGACCCCTGGCGTTTGAGGATCGGGATGATCGCGCGGGCGACGAGGAACGGGCCCTTGAGGTTGATGTCGATCATCGAGTCCCAGTCGTCTTCGCTCAGCTCGTCGGCGGCGCCGTAGGCGACGATCCCGGCGTTGTTGAACAGCACGTCGATGCGACCGAACTCCGCGGCGGTGGCGTCGACGGCCCGCTTGATCGCCGCGGCATCCCGCACGTCGCCGCTGAACACGAGGGCCCGGCGACCGAGGGCTTCGACCTCGGCCTTGAGGGAGTCGAGTTCGGCGTTCGAGCCCTGCGCGTAGGCGGGATACTCGATCTTCGCGGCGACATCGAACCCGACGATGTCGGCGCCGTTTGCGGCGAGCGCGAGCGCAACGGCGCGTCCCTGGCCGTGGGCCGCGCCGGTGATAAAGGCAACGCGGCCTTCGAAGTCAGCGCGAGTCTCGGCGCTGCGGCCGCTAGACCGTGCGGTCATCGCCGGGCTTGCGGTAGTCGTAGAGGACCTCGTCGAGCGGGATGCGCCCGACGGTGTTGATGAGGTTCGTCGCGACCATCTGGCCGGCGAAAGCCACCAGGATGATGCGGAGTTTCGGATTGAACGCCTTCGACAGGCGGGCATACATCTCGTCGGGGATGTCGTGCGGTGCCCGGGCAATGAGGCGGCCCCAGTCCATCAGCAACTGTTCGGTCTCGGTGACCTGCGGGTTGTCGACGTCTTCGCCGGAGTCGATGAGGATCTTGCGAAAGAACACCGAGCAGATCAGGCAGTCATTTTCTTCGCTGATCGCGTAGGAGAACAGCGAAGTTGCGCGTTCGCCGATGTAGGGAACGAGCTCGTCCTTGAGCGTGTACCACTCCATGTACGCGGTGAAGCTCGGGACGTGGCCGAGCAGCGTTGCCTTCATGTTGGTGATGCGACCGCCGTGGTTGGCGACCTGGGCGTCACTCGCGGCTTTAGCCTGCGGTCCGAGTTCGTCGTACGTCGTGATCGGCAGGAAAGTGGCGGGTGGTGGGGTCGAATCCGTCATGAGCCAAGCCTAGGAGCTAGCGAGCCCGGTCCTCGTACCGTTTCTACCTCGCGGGCGTCGACTATCTGCCCGTCTGTGGTGACGAACGCCACCTGCACTTCTTCGCCGTCGCTGGCGCGGCGGAAGTGCGACGTCGCCGACTGTCCGTTGGGGCGGTGAACGACCCCCCACTCGGTGAACGCGGCGAGCCCGGTGCGAAGGTCACGCCCGGCCTCGGTGAGGTGGTAGCTGAAGCGTTCGCGTGATCCGCTCTCCCGGTACCCGCGCCGCTCGAAGACGCCGGCTTCGACGAGGGTCGCGAGCCGGGCAGTGAGGATGTCGGTGGAGACCCCGAGGGACGACTGGAATTCGGAGAACTTCGTTGATCCCCAGAATGCTTCTCGTACAACAAGCAGCGTCCACCTCTCGCCGAGTACCTCGAGGCTACGGGCAAGCGCACAGCGCGGGGAATCGGCGGTGATCGCCACTTTGCTCTGCCGGTCGGTTGTCGTCATGGGTCGATCATACCGAGCTGACTTGGATAATCCAATCCAGAGTGCTAGCGTGGCCGAAATGACAACCTCTCCCCCGGAACGCGCCCGCACGCTCAGCAATCGCGGAAGCTTCTGGGCCGCCGCATCCGTCGTCGCCCTCGCCCTCTGGGCCAGCGGCGCGCCCTCGATGATCTACCCGGTCTACACGGCGGAGTGGCACCTCACCCCCGCGATCGTCACCACGATCTTCGCGGTGTACCCGATCAGCCTCGTCGTCACCCTCGTGATCTTCGGCGGCATCTCGGACTACGTCGGCCGGCGGGCAACCCTGCTCGCGGGGGTCGCGTTTATGGCGGTGGGAATCCTGCTGTTCGCGGTCGCCCCCGGACTGCCGTTCCTCATCGCAGGGCGGGTGTTCCAGGGCATCGGGGTCGGGCTCGCCATGAGCCCGGCGAGTGCCGCCATGGTCGAGTTCAACCCGAGCGGCAATGCGGCGCGGGCGAGTTCTCTTAACACCGCAGCCACCGCACTCGGCCTCTCGCTCGCCACGATCGTCGGCGGAGCGCTCGTCGAGTACGCGCCCTGGCCACTTCACCTGAACTTCTGGGTGCTGCTCGTGTTGAGCGTCGGCATCCTCTCCGTCGTCTGGTTTATGCCTCGCTCGCTGCCCGGAACGCTCGCACCGGGACGCTGGAAGCCGCAGCGCGTCGGTGTGGCCCGCGGTCTCGGCACGGTGTTCGCCGTCTCGTCGCTCTCGATCGCCGCGGGCTTCTCGATGGGAGCACTGCTGCTCTCGCTCGGCTCGCAGATCGCCAAGGACCTGATCGGCACCTCGAACGCGCTCGTCGCCGGCGCAGTGTTGTCGGCGTCCGCGGTTGTCATTCTCATCGTCGCGATCATCGCGCGCCGCCTCGAGCCGCGCACGTCGATCATCATCGGTGGTCTCGCGACGGCGGCGGGAATGGGACTGCTGAGCGTTTCGGCCGGGCTGCAGTCGTTGCCCGTCTTCATCGCGGCATCCGCCGTCGCCGGCACCGGGTACGGGCTGCTGTTCCTCGGCGGACTCGGGCTCACCAACCGCCACGCGCCGGCTCACCACCGCGCCTCGACGCTCTCGGCCGTCTACCTCGTCGCGTACTTCACCCAGGGCGTTGTCGCCGTGAGCATCGGCGCGACCGCCACGGCAGCCGGACTCGAACCCGCCCTCGACATCTGGGCACCGGCTATCGCGCTCATCTGCCTCGCGGCAACGACGCTCGCGATCGTCGCCGGTCGGCCGCGGGTAGCGCTGGCCTAACCGTCCGGCCACATTCCCTAAAGTCGGCGACTCTCCGCGACACACCGGCAACAGCATCCGCTGCCCGGCGCGTCGCGAGATGTTGCCGACTTTAGTGAATGTGCCGGACGGGAAAAGTCCCGGCGCGTCGCCAGAAGTGCCGACTTTACGGCGCCGCCGGGCAGCAAAAAGCGCCACGGACCTCGAGGTCCGTGGCGCTTGCAACGCGACTACGCGGCGGTCGGCAGCAGCACGACCGGGCCGGCGGCTCCGCGACTGGTGAGCTCGCTGCGCACGCGCTCGGCGTCGGCGAGCGGGTAGCTCGCGATCGGCAGGTGCGCGAACACTCCACGCCGCACGGCCTGGAACACGTCGACAGCGGCCTGCTGCGACAGGCCCTGGCCGTAGCGCCACCGGCGCGCTGCGGCGTAGTCGGATGCCGCGATCACGACGTCAGCATCGCGCTGGTTGTCGACGATCTCACCACCGAGGTCCGCGACCCACGCCGTGACGAATTCATCGATTCCCTCGGGACTCGGGGCCACGAAGACGCGGTTGCCGCGCCCGATCGGGTGCAGCTGCTTGACGATCGTGCGCGCGATCACGCCGTACGGCAGCAGAGCTGCCGCGGTCTCGATCGCGATGTCCTTCGGAAAACCAATCAGGTCGCGCTCGCTGATGATCGGGGTGAGCCCCGAGTTCTCGGGCGTCGCGCGGTAACAAACGCGGTCGCCGGGTGCGAATCCGGCGGCCTCGGGGCCAACCGCGTCGACGAGCCCGGCGGCCTGCAGGCCGAGGGGCGTCATCCCGAGTGCGCCAACGCGCACGCGAACCTCGCCGGCCTTCGGGCGCGGCAAAAGGTTCCGTGCGGCGCGCGCCCTGCGGGCGGTGGTCGAAGCGGAGAGGGTTGGTGCAGAGGAAGCCATACTGTTCTCCCTAAAATTCGGGTTCATCTGCCCTATGAAACAGCAGGTCGCACCCGGTTATTCCGTGAGCCAGCTGTTAGAACACCTTGTTCGGGTTGAGAAGACCCTGTGGGTCGAAAACACCCTTCACCTGGCGCTGAAGCTCGAGCTGCGGGCCACCGAGCTCGTCGCCGAGCCAGCGCTTCTTGAGCAGTCCGACACCGTGTTCGCCGGTCAGCGTTCCGCCGAGTCGTAGCGCCGCGAGGAACATTTCGTCCGCGGCCGCCCAGATGTTCGCGGGCACTTCGCCCGGTGCATCCGGATCGGCGGTGAACACGAAGTTGGGGTGCAGGTTGCCGTCGCCGGCGTGCGCAACCGTCGGGATGTCGACGCCGAAGCGCACCTCGATGTCGCTGATCGCCTGGAACATCGCCGGCAGCGCGCTGCGCGGAACACACACGTCTTCGATGAGCACGGTGCCGCGGGCTTCCATCGCCGGGTGGAACGCTCGACGGATCGCGAACAGCCGCTCGGCTTCGACGGGATCGGTCGAAAGCTCGGCGTCCCCGCCCAGCGACGTGATCACGGCGAGCGCCGCATCCGCTTCGACGATCGCACCTGGGCCGTCGTGCTGCACGAGCAGGTAGGAGCCCGCGCGGTGCGGGATGCCGAGGTAGTCGCTGATGCCGGACATCGCTCCTGGGTCGAGCAGTTCCATGACCGCCGGGCGGAGTCCGGATGACGTGATCACGGCTGCCGCGCGGGCGGCGGCTTCGACCGAAGAAAAGTAGGCGCCGATCGTCGCGGCCGTGCCGACCGGAAGACGGCGCAGCCGCAGGGTTGCGCCGACGATGACGCCGAGCGTTCCCTCCGAACCGATGAAGAGCGCGGTCAGGTCGAGGCCGGTAACGCCCTTGACGGTGCGGTGGCCGAGCTCGAGCAGTGTGCCGTCGGCGAGGACGACCGTGAGCCCGGTGACGGCCTCTCGCGTCACGCCGTACTTCGCGCACAGCAGTCCGCCGGCGTTGGTCGCGATGTTGCCTCCGACGGTTGAGATGGCCTTGCTCGCCGGGTCCGGAGCGAACCACAGTCCCTTCGTCGCGAGCACGGCGTTCAGTTCGGCGTTGATGATGCCGGGCTCGACGACCGCGAGTTCGTCATCCGCGGAGATCTCGAGGATCCGGTTCATCGCGAGGGTCGACAGCACGATCTCACCGTCGTCGGCGATCGCGCCGCCCGCGAGCCCGGTGCCGGCCCCGCGTGTGACGACCGGCGTTCCGGTGAGTGTCGCGATGCGCATCGTCGCCTGCACGTCGGCGATCGAACGCGCGGTGATAATCGCGAGCGGAGTGCCGACCGCGACGTGGCCCGACTTGTCAGCGCGCGTCGCGTTCAGCGCTGCCGGGTCGACCGAGACCGCGTCTCCGAGTTCCTGGACGAGCAGGGCGACCGTCTCGTGCGTCGTGCGCGTCGTCATCGAGTTCTCCGGGCTGTTCACCGTTCCAGACTATAAGTAGTTCGACTCTCTAACGATCTATTGACAGGGACGAGCGGATGCCGATGGCCGATTCCCGCTAGTCAACGTCGGTGGGCGGTGAGATCGTTGAACTGTGACCAGCCCCGTTTCCACGACCGCCACCAGCAGCACCACGTCGCCGACCGCCGCCGCCGAACTCCGGTTTGCCGAGCGATATCGCGCCATGTCGTCGCGCGATGCCCGATTCGACGGGCAGTTCATCACCGGCGTGCACTCCACCGGCATTTACTGCCGTCCGAGCTGCCCGGCGATGACACCGCACGCGAAGAACGTCACCTTCTACCGCACCGCGGCTGCCGCCCACGAAGCCGGCCTCCGCGCCTGCAAGCGGTGCCTCCCGGATGCCGTTCCCGGCTCCCCCGACTGGAACATTCGCGACGACCTCGCTTCCCGCGCCATGCGGCTCATCACCGACGGCGTCGTCGAGCGGGACGGCGTCGATGGTCTCGCGCGACGCCTCGGCTACAGCAGCCGGCACCTTACTCGCGTGCTCGTCGCCGAGCTGGGCGCCGGTCCCCTCGCCCTGGCGCGCGCCCATCGCGCCCAGAATGCCCGCACCCTGCTGGTGTCGACCGACATCCCGATCGCCGATGTCGCCTTCGCCTCGGGTTTCTCGAGCATCCGGCAGTTCAACGAAACGATCCAGGAGGTCTACGAGTCGACGCCGACGGCCGTGCGCGCCCGCGGCAATTCCCGCGGTGGATTCCGGCCCTCCCCCGCCGGCACCGAACCCGGCTCGATCACCCTTCGTCTTCCGGCGCGTCCGCCGTTCGATGCGGCCGGCCTGTTTCGACACTTCGCCGATCACGCCATCGCCGGCCTCGAGACGGGTGACGAGGGCACGTTCGAGCGCCGCATTGCCCTTCCCGGCGGGGCCGCCTGGGTGAAACTGCAGGCGGATTCTGCGGCATCCGTTCTCTGCACCGCCACCGTGACGAGCCTCGCGGATGTCGGAGCTCTCGTCGCCCGGGTCCGGCGCTTTCTCGACCTGGATGCGGATTCGCTCGCGATCGACAGCGCGCTCGGCGCCGATCCGGCGCTGGCTCCGCTGGTTGCGGCGGTGCCCGGCATCCGCATTCCCGGCAGCTTCGACACGGCGGAAACCCTGTTCCGCACCCTCGTTGGCCAGCAAATCTCGGTCGCGGCCGCGCGAACTGTGCTTGGCCGGTTGACCGCTGAGCTCGGCACCAATGGGCTGTTCCCGACCGCCGAACAGTTCGCTGCCAACGGGCGCGAGTCGCTGCGGGGACCGGCGACGCGCATCAACTCGATCATCGGTGTCGCCGAGGCGATCGCGAGCGGGGACCTCGACCTCGACGTCGGAACCCCCGTCGACGAATTCACGGCGAAACTCGTCGCCCTCCCCGGGATCGGCCGCTGGACCGCCGGCTACCTCGCCATGCGCGTACTCGGCTCGCCCGATGTGCTGCTCACGGAAGACCTCGTGATGGTGCAGGGGGCGTCCCGCCTCGGCGTAGCGACGAATGCAAAGCAACTCGCCAGCTACGGAACCCGGTGGGCGCCGTGGCGTACTTACGCCGGGCTGCACCTCTGGCGGGCACGTAGCATGGGGGCGTGAGCCAGAGGAACGACGAGACCGCCAGCACGAGCGATCGCAGCGACGAGCTCGAAGAAGAACGCGAAGAACGACTCGAGCGCAACTGGAGCGAGATCCTGCAGGAACTGCGGGTCACCCAGACCGGCACCCAGATCCTCACCGGCTTTCTGCTCACCCTCGCGTTCCAGCAGCGATTCACCGACCTCGATGAGCTACAGGTCAACATCTACCTCGGTCTCGTGATCGCCGCTGCCGTCACCACGGCCCTCGGACTCGCCCCGGTGAGCCTGCACCGCACGCTGTTCCGCCGCGGTGCGAAAGAGCAGATCGTCCGCGTGGGCAACGTCATCCTCAAGGCGACGCTCGTCGGCGTCGCGCTCGTGCTCACCGGCACCATCCTGCTGATCTTCGATGTAGTGGTCGGGCTCACCGCCGGCATCATCGCGGCGAGCGCGAGCCTCGTCGTGACCGGCCTGATGTGGGTACTGCTTCCGAGCCTCGTGCATCCCGACCGACCCCGCCGACGGTCGCGCCGCAACGATCGACCACGCACATGACCGGCACGGGCACCGATGACGCGGTCGTTTCGACGACCATAGAGCGCATTCGCCGCACCCCGCGCGAGGCGCCGACGACGCAGACCAGCCGCGGCCTCGACGGGGTGTCCTGGCGGTACGCCGCACGCCGCGCACTGCACGGCTTCGTGCGGCATCGTGGCCTGGATTCCGCGGCCTCGCTGACGTTCTTCGCAACCCTTGCGCTTTTCCCCGCCGCCCTGACCGTTGTCTCGTCCTTTGCGATCGTCGAGAACCGGGACCGGGCATCCGAGACGATCATGTCGATCGTGAACGACTTCACCCAGCCCGGAACCGCCCAGTCGCTCGAAGAGCCGCTCAACGCCCTGCTGCGTATTCCGAACCCGGGCATCGCGCTCGCGCTCGGCCTCATCCTGAGCGTCTGGTCGGTATCGAGCTACGCGACGGCGTTCGGTCGCGCGGTCAACGCCGTCTACGAAGTGCAGGAGGGCCGGCAGTTCTGGAAGTTCCGCGGGCTCATGATGATCGTCGCCCTCGCCCTCATCCTGTGCTTCGCGAGCATCACCGCGATCCTGCTGCTCACCCCCGGAGTAGCGGATGCGATCGCCGGCAACCTCGGAATCGACCCGCTCGTTGTAGTGGTCTGGAATTTCGTGAAGTGGCCGGTGCTGCTCGCCCTCGCGATCGCGGTCGTCGGCATCGCCTATTACTACACCCCGAACGTGCGTCACCTGCGGCTGCGCTGGGTCTCCTGGGGTGCGGCGTTCGCCATCCTCGCCTGGGCGCTCGCGACCGCCGGCTTCGCCGTCTACGTCGTGACGTTCCAGACCTACAACCACGTCTACGGCTGGCTCGGTGGAGCCGTCATCCTGCTCGTCTGGCTGTACATCTCCAACCTCGTGCTCGTGCTCGGCGCTGAAGTGGATGCCGAAATCGTGCGCCTTCGCCAGCTGACCTCCGGTGTCGAAGCCGAGGTCGACATCCGACTCCCGCTGCGCGATACCCGCCGCAACCTCATGCTCGCGCGGCAAAAAGCCGCCGACGAGGCGGACGGTCGCGCCATCCGCGAGCGCGCGATCGCCGCGGCGGCCGCTGCGGGTTCAGCCGACCGATAGTTGCCGTTCGGGCCGGCCGTTACCGCGCGCGCAGCAACAGTTGTCCCCAGCGGGAACTATTGCGGCACGTTCAGAATTCGGTGGGCCTAGGCGGACTTGCGGGGCGCACGCTTCGCAGCCGGCTTCGCCGGGGCTTTCTTTGCTGCGGGTGCGGATGCCTTCTTCGCGGCTGGCTTGCTCGCGGCAGTAGTGCGAGTCGCCGGCTTGGCTTTCGCCGCCGTGCTCTTTACAGCCGTGCTTTTTACCGCTGTGCTCTTTACCGCCGTGCTCTTAGTACCGGTGCTCTTAGCCCCACTCTTCGTCGCACGGCTCTGGGCGACGCTGCGCTTGAGCGCCTCCATCAGGTCGAGCACCTCACCGCCGGAGTCTTCTTCCGGCTCGCGCCCGAACGTCTCCTCGGTGTCAACGGCGTCGCCCTTGGCCAGCTTCGCCTCGATAAGCGTGCGCAGCTGCTCCTGGTAGTCATCGCTGAACCTCGACGGCTCGAAGTCCGACTCGAAGGACTTCACGAGCGAGAGCGACATCTCGAGTTCACGGTCCGAGATCTTCGACGATTCCGACAGCGACGGGAAGTCCGCTTCCCGCACCTCATCGTCCCAGAGCAGCGACTGCAGCAACAGGACGTCGTCGTAGACACGCAGGGCGCCGAGCCGGGTCTTCTGGCGAAGGGCGAAGTGCACGATCGCCGTGCGGTCGGTCTCGGCGAGGGTCTTGCGAAGCAGGGCGTACGCCTTCGGCGACTTCGAGTCTGGCTCGAGAAAGTAGCTGCGGTCGAAGCGGATCGGATCGACCTGGTCGCGGGGAACGAACTCGACGACCTCGATCTCGCGGCTCTTCTCTGCTGGCAGTGACTGCAGGTCATCCGCTGTGAGAATCACCGTTGTCTCGCCGTCGTCGTAGGCCTTGTCGATGTCGCCGTAGCTGACGATCTTCCCGCAGATCTCGCACCGGCGCTGGTAGCGGATGCGGCCGCCGTCCTTGTTGTGCACCTGGTGCAGTTCGACGTCGTGGTCTTCGGTTGCGCTGTACACCTTCACGGGCACGTTGACGAGCCCGAACGTGATCGCACCGGTCCAAATTGCTCTCATAAACCAAGTGAACTCGCCTCCGGGCTCGGATTCCACTGTTTTTTACCACTCGGCGGCGGACCCGCAGGATCGCTGGGGATGCCGCGGAGCCCTACCGAATATCGCTCGCGCGACACAGGATGGGTGGCATGGCCGCACAAACCCCCGGTAGTTCGCAAGATACTCGTAAGTCACAGCCGCAGACGGTGATCGTCGGCAAGCACCGCATCCGCCTGACCAATCTCGAAAAGGTGCTCTACCCCGAGACCGGAACGACCAAAGCCGACGTGCTCGACTACTACGCGAGGGTTGCGACCGTGCTCATTCCGCACTCCCGCAATCGACCGGCGACGCGCAAGCGCTGGGTGCACGGGGTCGGAACGGCCGAAGATCCGGGCGAGATGTTCTTTCAAAAGAACCTCGACGATTCCACGCCGGAGTGGGTGACGCGGGCGACACTGCAGCATTCCGACCACAAGAACGACTATCCGCTCGTGAACAACACGGCGACCCTGACCTGGTTCGGCCAGATCGCCGCGCTCGAGATCCACGTTCCGCAGTGGAAGTTCGGGCGCGACGGAAATGCGCGAAACCCCGACCGGCTGGTACTCGACCTCGACCCTGGGCCGGGTGCTGGCCTGCTGGAATGCGCGGAGGTCGCCCGGTTCGCACGGTCGATCCTCGCCGACATGGGACTCGACGCGATGCCGGTCACGAGCGGGAGCAAGGGGATCCACCTGTATGCGGCACTGGACGGCACGCACACGAGCGGCGACGTCTCCTCGGTCGCCCACGAACTCGCCCGCGCGCTCGAAGCCGACCATCCCGACCTCATCGTCAGCGACATGAAAAAGTCGCTGCGCGAGGGCAAGGTGCTCGTCGACTGGAGCCAGAACAACGGCAACAAGACCACCATCGCGCCGTACTCGCTGCGCGGGCGGGCGCACCCGATGGTCGCCGCTCCCCGCACCTGGCGCGAGCTCTCGAGTAAGTCCCTCGCCCAGCTCGACTACCGCGAGGTGTTGAAGCGGGTTGCGACGAAGGGTGATGTGCTCTCCCCGTTGCTCGGCGACGGCGGAAGCCTCGAGGCACCGGACCCGGCATCGGCCGACCGGGACCGCCTGCACACCTACCGGTCGATGCGCGACGGGTCAAAGACGCCGGAGCCGGTGCCCGCCGCTGCTCCTGATGCGGGCGACGGAAACAGTTTTGTGATCCAGGAGCACCACGCCAGGCGGCTGCACTGGGATTTCCGGCTCGAGCACGATGGCGTTCTGGTCAGTTGGGCGCTGCCAAAGGGGGTCCCAGAAGAGTCGGGCAAGAATCATCTCGCCGTGCAGACCGAAGACCACCCGCTCGAATACGGGAGCTTTGCGGGCGAGATCCCGAAGGGCGAATACGGCGCGGGAACGGTGTCGATCTGGGACTCGGGAACCTACGAACTCGAGAAATGGCGCGAGGGCAAGGAAGTAATCGCAACCCTGCACGGCGAGCAGCACGGCACCCGCAAATACGCGCTCATCCATACCGGCGGTCATCGATCCGGGAGCGCCGAGAACAAGAGCGACGACACCAGTAACCAGTGGCTCATCCACCTGATGAAGGACCAGCCGGCCGACGACGCGAACGAGCCGGCGAAGAAGGCAGCAGCGAAGAAAGCAGCACTGAAGAAAGCAGCACCGAAGAAAGCAGCACCGCTGAAGGCTGCTCGAAAAACCGTTGCCGAGAGGCCACCACTGCCGCCGAAGCCGATGCTCGCAACTCTCGGCGTCGAGCGCGACATCGACCGGGATGACGACGCGGATGCCGACCCCTACGCCCATTGGGCATTCGAGATGAAGTGGGACGGCATCCGCGCGATCGTCACGATCGACGGCGATGACGTGCGGCTCACGAGCCGGAACGGGCTCGACCTCACCGCGACCTATCCCGAGCTGCAGTCGGTCGCCGGAACCGTCGATACGACCGGCGGACGTGCTGTTCTCGACGGTGAGATCGTCGCTTTCGACAAGCGGGGGCGCCCCGACTTCGGGCTGCTGCAGTCCCGGTTTGCACTCACGAAGCCGGACGACGTCGAGCGTGCCCGCAAGGCCGCGGCCGCGCACCTCTTGCTCTTCGACGTGCTCGAGGTTGACGGCAAACCGGTCATGAAGCTCGACTACGACGACCGGCGCGACCTGCTCGAGCGAATCGTGCATCCGACGGGCGCGATCCAGGTTCCCCCTGCTTTCGACGGCGATCTCGAACAGGCGGTAGCGAGCAGCCGGCAACTCGGACTCGAAGGGGTGATGGCCAAGCGTCGGGACGCGTCCTACTCACCCGGGCGTCGCACCAACGCGTGGATCAAGCTCAAGCAGCACTTCGCGCAGGAGGTCATCATCGCTGGCTGGCGGCCGGGCAACGGGGCGCGGGCGAACCGGATCGGGTCGCTGCTGCTCGCCGTTCCCGACGGAACGGCGCTTCGCTACGTTGGCCGGGTTGGCACCGGTTTCACCGACGCCCAGCTCGACGAGATCGCCGCGAAACTGCGCCGGAAATCCCGGAAAACGAATCCCCTCGAAGACGTTCCCGCCGCGGATGCCCGCGACGCCAACTGGGTCACCCCGGACCTCGTCGGTGAAGTCGAGTTCGCGGAGTGGACATCCACCGGTCGTCTTCGCCAACCGAGCTGGCGCGGCTGGCGGCCGGACAAGAGCGCGGCGGACGTCGTGCGCGAGGGATAGCCGGGGCTGGGAGTTCGGTAGCAGGGCGACCAATCGGTAGCCCGGCGCGACACCACGACCCTAGGCTTGGCGCATGAAAAACAAACTTCTCTTCGCTATCGGGCTCGGCGCTGGCTACGTACTCGGTACGAGGGCAGGGCGTGAGCAGTACGACCGCCTGAAGAGCGCGGCAGAAGGCGTGTGGGAGAACCCGCGCGTTGCCAAGGCCCGCCGTGAGGTCGAGGCCTACGCGCGCACCCAGGCTCCGATCATCCGCGAGCGCGCTGAGTCGTTCGCGAAGGCCGCCCCGGGCGTCGTCGCCGATGGCGCGAAGAAGACTGCCGCAACGGCGAAGGATGTCGCTGGCAAAACCGCCGATGTGGCGAAGGATGTCGCGGGCAAGACCGCCGACGCCGCCAAGGACGTCGCGGGCAAGACCGCTTCCACCGCAAAAGATGTCGCGGGCAAGACCGCGAGTACCGCGAAGGACGTCGCGGGCAAAACCGCCGCGGCCGCAAAGGATGTTGCCGGCAAGACTGCTGACACCGCCAAGGACGTCGCCGACAAGGTCGGCACCGCCGCCGGAGACGCCCGCGACAAGGCCGTCAAGACGGCGAGCGACCTGCGCGGTCGCGGCGAAGACGCCGCCGGACGCGCACTGGTGTCGGCCGGTGCCGCGCGCGACGAGATCCTCGAAGACGCCGAGGATCCCGAAGACGACGACGTGACGCCCGCGCGCTAATTCTGCGCGCTGACTGCGGGCTCTAGCCCTGCCCGCCCGGCACTATCGGCGGACTCGGCTGGAGCGGCAGCGTTATTGCCGCCGTCACCGGCACCATTCCGCTGAGGCGTTCCGGGGAGAGTACCCTCGCAACGTCCTCGGCTCGCATCAGTCCTGCGTCGACGCAGAGTTCAGCGATCGACGCGTTGGTGGTGAGCGCCGTGTGCGCCAGCGTCGCCGCGGCCGCATAACCGATGTAGGGCGTGAGTGCCGTGACGACTCCGACCGAGGTCTCAACCTGCGCGGCAAGCCTCGCCGTGTTGGCTGTGATGCCGTCGATGCAGTTGACGCGCAGCGTGCGGCACGCATTCGTCATCCACGCGAGCGACTGCAGGATCGAGTGCGCGATGACGGGTTCGAAGGCGTTGAGCTGCAACTGGCCGGCTTCCGCAGCGGCCGTCACCGTGGCATCCGCTCCGATGACGCTGAACGCCACCTGGTTGACGACCTCGGGGATAACCGGGTTGACCTTGCCGGGCATGATCGACGAGCCGGCCTGGCGCGGCGGAAGATTGATCTCGCCGAAACCGGCCTGCGGTCCGCTCGAGAGCAGGCGCAGGTCGTTGCAGATCTTCGAAAGCTTGACGGCCGCGCGCTTGAGCGTGCCGCTGAGAGTCATGAAGATACCCGCGTCGCTCGTCGCCTCGATGAGGTCCGGGGCGGTCTCCATCTCGATGCCGGTGATCGCGACGAGGTGCTTGCGCACGGCCTCGGCGTAGCGCGGGTCAGCGGTGATACCGGTACCGATGGCCGTTGCACCCATGTTGATCTCGTTGAGCCACGGAATCACCTCGCTCAGGCGGTCGTAGTCTTCGGCGATCGTGTGCGCGAATCCATTGAACTCCTGCCCGAGCGTCATCGGCACGGCGTCCTGGAGCTGCGTCCGCCCGATCTTGAGAATGTCATGGAACTCGCGCCCCTTCGCGCGGAACGACCTCTCGAGCAGCCGGTGCTCGGCAAGCAGTCGCTGGACACCGAAGACCATCGCGAGCTTGATCGCGGTCGGGTAGACGTCGTTCGTGCTCTGGCTGCGGTTGACGTCGTCGATCGGGTGCAGGAACGAGTACTCGCCACGCTCGTGGCCGAGCAGTTCGAGGCCGCGGTTGGCGATGACCTCGTTGGTGTTCATGTTGGTGCTCGTGCCCGCACCGCCCTGGATGACGCCGACACAGAACTCGGTGTGCCACTGGCCGGCCACTATTTCTTCGCAGACTCGCGAAATGAGCTCTGCCTTCGCGGGATCCAGCACGCCGATCTCGGCGTTGGCCATAGCGGCAGCCTGTTTGATCCGCGCGAGCGCCCGGATCAGGTCTGGATAGTTGAAGATCGCGCGCCGGGTGATCGGAAAGTTCTCCAGCGCTCTCGCGGTGTGGATGCCCCAATAGGCATCGGCCGGGATCTCGAGGGATCCGAGGCTGTCCGACTCTGTGCGGGTTGCTGACGCTGTTCCCGGATCGAACTCACTGTCGATTTCGATCGGCTCATCCTCGTTCTGGTGTGAGGTGAGGCGGGAATTACGGATGTCGTTGCCCTGCGCTTGTGGCGCTCCGGCGGCGACTGACTCTGTAGTCATCGAGCTGCTCCTTCGGTCGGTCCTCGTTGACCGACCTTTCCAGCCTACGCCTCGCACCGGGCTCCACCGAGCGGCGCGAGGTATGCGTTAGTGGAACGCGGGCACGATCAGGTACACACCGAACGCGACGGCGATACCGCAGACGACAAAGCAGGCAATCGCGCCGACACGACGGGCGCGAAAGTTCGGCACCCCGGCATCCGGCAGCAGGCGAAGAGCAAGGGAGTAGAAGCCGACAACGGTCAGCGCCGAGATGAGGGATGCAGCCGCAACGCTGGCGAAGGCTGCCCAGTCGATCACAGCGTTGTCTCCTTGTTCGCAGCGTCAGCGGGTGCGGAGGCGACGTGTTCGGCACGCGAACCGGTCACGTTGTCGGACGACACCCGGTTTCGGCGTGACCGGATGAAGATCATCACGATCACTCCGAATCCGACGGCCGCGTCGATGGCAATTCCGACCGGGCCGATACGGGCAATGAGTTCGGCGATAGCGGCCATGAGCGCCGCCGCGGGAAGCGTGATGAGCCAGCCGATGCCGATGCGACCGGCGACGCGCCAGCGAACGGCGCTCCTGTCGCGACCGAGGCCGGCGCCGATGACCGAGCCGGAGGCGACCTGCGTCGTCGACAGCGCGAATCCGAGGTGCGAGCTCGCGAGGATGGCCGCAGTCGTGCTTGCCTCGGCCGAGAATCCCTGCACCGGTGTGACGTCGGTGATTCCCGTTCCGACGGTGCGGATGATGCGCCAGCCGCCCATGTACGTACCGAGGGCGATCGCGAGGGCACAGATCGCGATGACCCAGAATGCCGGGCCGGATCCGGCGGTCTGGAAGCCGGCCGCGATGAGCGTGAGGGTGATGACGCCCATCGTCTTTTGCGCATCGTTGGTTCCGTGGGCGAGGGACACGAGGGACGACGTGAAAATCTGCCCGTACTTGTAGCCGTTCTGGGCGTGCGGCGCCTTTCGCGTGATCGCATACGCGAGCTTTGTGGCAAGAAAGGCAACGATTCCGGCGATGAGCGGGGCGAACAGCGCCGGGAGCACGATCTTCGACAGCAGCACTGCGCCATCGATCGATCCGAATCCGACACCGACAACCGCAGCGCCGATGAGTCCACCGAACAGGGCGTGGGATGACGAGCTCGGAAGTCCGAGCAGCCAGGTGATCATGTTCCAGACGATTGCGCCGATGAGACCGGCGAAGATCAGCTCGGGAGTGATCTGGATGCCGTCATCGCCTTCACGAATGAGGCCGCCGGAGATCGTGCGGGCAACCTCGGTGCTGAGAAACGCGCCGACGAGGTTGAGAACGGCCGCGATTGCAACGGCGACCTTTGGCTTGAGAGCGCCGGTGGCAATGGGCGTTGCCATTGCGTTGGCGGTGTCATGAAAACCGTTGGTGAAGTCGAAAAATAAAGCCAGTGCAATTACTAGCGCGACCATGAGCTGAATGTCCACTGCGGGCAAGTCTAACTACGGCATGAACGCCTGACGAACACTCGGTGAATTGTTGCTGGACACAGCGCGTTTCAGGCCGGGGCAACCGGTCTAACGACCGCCGCCACCACCTCCGCCGCCACCGCCACCCGAGAACCCGCCGCCGGATGATCCGCTGAAACCACTCGATCCACTCGAGCCGCCGCCGGACGATGCGATGGGGCGAATGGATGCGGAACCGACGGAGATTCCGCCGACAATACCGCCGAGGCTCGGCGACCGTGTTCCCACCGTCCAGCTGGCCGAGGTATTCGCGTTCTCGTAGTCGAACTCGAGCTGGATCGCCCACTCCTTCTCTACCGACCACAGGATGGCGAACGGCAGCAGCTTCTCGTGCAGCGTGACGATCTCGCCGGGGTTGTTCGGGTCGACGGGCTCACCCGGCGTGCCAGCCGCACTGCCGCGCAGCGCTCCCTGCGGGCTCTGCAGGACGCGCAGTCGATCTTTCTCGGCGAGTTGCAGGTACTCGCGAACCCCGAGCAGGAACTCCTTCAACTCCGCCCCTTTCGCGGTCAGTCTCGGCGGAGAGGTCTGAACGAAGGCGGCAATGAGCGCGAGTACCAGAGAGACGACGCCGAAGAAGATGACCGCGGTTGTCACCGCCACTGTCATCACCGCCCAAATGAAGGTCAGTCCGTGACCGAGAACGATGATCGGTCCTCCCAACGACACGATTCGGGTCAGCGGGCTGGTCGGCACCGCGGTAATCCCCTGCTTTGTCGCTTCCGTTTTCGCCTTGCTGAACTGGGTATAGAGGGACGCCGCCTTTTTCTGCCCGAGCTTGTCGATCCGGATCCTCGCTCCGGGCTCGAGCTTCTTGCCAAACAGCGCGACCAGGACGGCGGTCTCACGCCTCGTTGCGCCGTCGGCTGTGCGAAGTACCAGGTCGTATTTGCCGTCATCCTTGCCCGGCTCGGGCGTTCGGTCCACGACATCCACGAGCCGGTTGACGGCGAGGGAGACGAACTGCGCGGGCATCGACGGTTTCTGGCGGCCGATGATGACGCCGGCCAGCAGCGGGTCGATCTCGCGGGGAACCGAGTATTCCGGGATGACGATGCCGCGACCGCGCGCGTTCTTCAACACCGCGAAGCGCATGACGATCGCGAACAGCACCAGCAGCAGGGCGAGCCCCGTCAGCACCCTCGGTGCTACCGCGACGATCCAGTGCCGGTCGGGGATCGCCGGCTGCACGACCGTGCCGCCTTCGAAGCCGATCGCAACGCTGACGTTCTGTCCGGCACCGATGTTGTCGACGGACACGGAGTAGGCAGAGCCATCCGCGTCGATCGTGCACCGGTCGGCGCTACCGTATTCCCCGCGGTAGCAGGCCTGTTCCCCGGTCAGGTGCCCGGCGAGGGAGTCGTCGACGTGGACGGTTCCGGACACCACGCCGAAGGGCTGGCCCCACCCGTCTCCGTTGAGGTCCCAGTAGAACTCGTCACCGCGGGAGTCCGGAAAGTACTGGATGACGTCCCGCGCCGTGTACTCGATGACATAGGTCTGCTCACCGTGCACGTAGTCGTCGGTGCCGAGGGCGAGCTCGACGAAGTCGTCGCTGTTCTCGGTCTCGAAGTACACCGGGCTGCCAGCGGCATCCGTCACGCTCGTGACCTGGATGTCGAGTGGTGCGCCGCGGTACGAGCGCGGGATCTGCCGCACGATGCCGCGATTCTGGTCGATCGTCGGGAACTCTGCCACCAGGGTCTCCACCACCCGCAGTCGCGCAACGTCGTCGTCGTCCGCCGACAGGTAGTACTGGGCATCGAACGACGCGAACTCGAAGTCGCTCACACCCACGACGACGCCGGCATTCGCTGCGCCGGCCGGGGCAACGGCGAACGCCACGGCGAGCACGAACGCCGGCAACGTCGCTGACAGGAAGGAACCAGAGAAGAGGGACGATCGGCGGAGGGTCACGCGCTAACCCTAGCGAGCGGCCGCCGGACGGCCGCGGAAATTCGAGACCATGAACCCCCTGAGATGGGGGTAGATCCGCAGAAATAGGGTGATGCGCTCAGACCACCCCGTTCAATAGAATCGAATAAGACTCGATGATGAGGTCTAACAACCATTTAATCAGCGAGGATGGGCCACCGTGTCTCAGGAAAATCTCTTCACAGCTCCAGCGGGCTGGTACCCCGACCCCCTCGGTATTCCCCAGCTGCGCTGGTGGAACAGCCAGGGGTGGACCGAACAGGTTTCCGAAGCGCTCAAGCCGGTCTTCTCGCAGGAGACGCAGTTCGCGTGGAAAGACGACGAACCGCCGGCACCCGCCGCAACCGACGAACGCCCGCCGGCCGCGCCGACCGCTCCCGTTGTACCGACCCTCGGCCAGCTCGAGGCGCCACGGGCGACGAAGCGCGTCGAAGACCCGTCCTCCTACGATGCCCCGGCCGCCGCTCCGGTTTACCAGGTGCCCGTCACCGAGGCCCCCGTCTACCAGGTTCCCGTGACCCAGGCTCCCGTCTTCGAAGTGCCCGTCACCCAGGCTCCCGTCGCGGAGCCCGCCGCCCCGGCGTTCGACGAATCGATCTATGTCGTTCCCGTCGTTGCGACGCCCGCGGCCGCTGCGCCCGAGATCCCGCGCTACCCCGAGACACCTCGCGCGGCCGCTCGCGCCGAGTCGGCACCGGCCGCACCGGCGACACCGGCCTGGGACATCGCGGATGTCGACCCGTACGCGTCAACGCCGGCCCCCTCGATCGACCCGAAAGACCTGAGTTTCTGGTCGGGATCGCGACCGGAAGACATCCGTCGCCAGCTGGCAGAGAAGCGCGCACGCGAAGCTCGCGAGCGCGGCGAGTAGACAGAATCTTCTGCTCAGGCCCGATTCTGAGCGAATCAGTGAGGCGGCACCCCCGAGATTGGGGGTGCCGCCTCACTACTGAAAAGGGTGTGCCCGGCCTCCGGTCCTCCCTATAATCAACAGGACTCGAAAGAATCTTGCTTTCGATGGGGGGATAAATCGTGTCTTCAGAAGACCTGTTCGGGGCTCCGGCCGGCTGGTATCCAGATCCGCTTGGACTGCCACAGCTCCGCTGGTGGAACAACCATGCCTGGACTGAGCAGACGTCTGCCGCGCGCCAGCCGATGGTGGTGCAGGACACCAAGTTCGCGTGGGCTGACGAAGAGCTTCCGAGCCGCCGTGAAGAGCGCGAACGTGAGCGCCAGCGCGACGACCGCAAGCCCGTCGATGAGGTAGCTCCGACCGTTGACGCACTGCGCGAGCTCGACCCGCCGCGTGCGACCGCGGTCATCGGCGAGACCCGTGCCCCCGCGGCGCCCGCTGCGGCTCCTGCTGCAGCCGCAGAACAGCCCCAGCAGGCTGCACCGGCCGCGTTCACGCCTGCCGCTGCCCAGCAGGCATCTGCCCAGCAGACGCCGGCCCAGCCCGTGGACGTGCCCGTCGAGCAGTCGCTCTACACACCCGATCCCATCGTCGAGCCGACCGCGGCAACGACGTCTTTCGGCACCCTCTTCGACGGTGTCGCTCCCTCGACGGCAGCACCAACGGCATCCGCTGAGTCGCTCGACGCGCTCTTCGGAGCCGAGACGGCAACCCGTCGCGGCCAGAGGCGCACCGCACCGATGCTTCCGCAGGAACCGATCGGTGGCGTTCCAGTCACTGCAAACAAGCGGCTGCCTTCCGGTACCGGCCCGGCCTGGATCATCGCGATGATCCCGCTGTTCCAGCTCGTGCTCAGCCTGCTCTTCCTCACCGCCCTCGACCTCGGTTCCAACTTCGGACTGTTCATCAGCATCCTGGTTGTGCCGTACTTCATCGTCGTCGCCCTCGCCTACTTCGACCAGCGGACGCTGCTCGCCGCCGGTCACGAGCGTCCGGCTCACTGGGCATGGGCTTTCCTGACCGCTCCGGTGTACCTGCTCGTGCGTGCTCGTTCGGCTATCCGCCAGACCGGGCACGGAATCGGTCCGGTCCTGGTCTGGTTCGGTCTCGGCCTGCTGCACGTCGTCTCCGTCTTTGCGGTTCCCGGCCTGCTGATCGCGCTTCTTCCCGCGGTGTTCTCGACGCAGATCGAAGAGTCGGTCGTTCGCGACGCAGCCCTGATGGGTGGAGCGACGCTGAGCGTCAGCTGCCCCGACACACCCCCGCTGCTGCCCGGACAGGAAATCGTCTGCAAGTCGGTCAGCGCATCCGGAAACAACATGAACGTCACCGTGACGCTCGACCGGGTCAACGGCTGGATCGGCTGGCCGGTCACCGACTGGGGCGTCTTCGGAACCGACACCTCGACTGCGGCGGCCGAATAGCCGTCACTCGTCCCTCGAAAAAGGCGTACGCCCAACGGGTCGTACGCCTTTTTCGCGCCGGTGAGCTGCCGAGAAGTGTCACTATTGTGTTAACTCCCGGTCAACTGGGCATTTAGACCCCCCTTTTGGGGCACCGGCTCCCCTAGTATTGGGCTACGGCACTGCATATGGTTAGCAGCACCTTTCACGAATACCCGGCTTTGAAAGAACTAAACAGCTATGTCCGAAGCAGTCAGGAACTCCCCCATTCCCGCTGGGTGGTATCCGGATCCGCACGGCCTGCCCCAGCAGCGATGGTGGAGCGGCAACCAGTGGACGGGTACGGTCGCGCCCATCGCGCCCCTCGCCGCGCCCACTCCGCTGTCTTCCCTGCCCGGTCCCTCGGTCAGGCCGCACGGCCAGCACGCGCTCGATGCCACATCGTCCGCCACGACCGAGTTTCCGAGCCGCCGCGCACTTCGCCAGGCTGGCGCTGACCTCACAACCGGTGAGATGGCTCTTCCCACCGACACCGGAACCCTCAATCTCGGGCCGACAAACGGTGTGACAGCGGATCTTGGTCCCAACCTCACCGCCGGGTCGATGGCAGCAGCCGAGAACCCGGCCGACCCCATCCTGTCCGGACCGACCCTCGCCGCCTTTGGTGCACCATCGGCCACTCCGGCTGTCTACTCGGCACCGGTAGCCGCCCACGCCCTCGGCGTACCCGCTGGCGTGCCCGCCGCGGCTTCTGTACCTGCCGCCGCCGTGCCTGCCAGCGCCGTGCCTGCCAGCGTCGTGCCTGCTGCCGCTCCGGCCGCGGTGGCTCCGGTTTCTGCCGCGGTTTCTGCCGCAGTAGCATCCGCACCAACCGCCGTATCGCCGGCCGTGCCGGACCCGGCGGCCGCGTATCCGCTCGCCGGTCTCGCGAGCCCCGCGCTCGCGAACGCCGCCTACCCCGCAGCCGCACCCCAGCCGACGCCACCACCGTTCAACCAGGCACTGTTCGCAGCGCCAGCATCGGCGCCAGCGTCGGCACCTCGGGCGGATGCGTCGACCGCACTGCCGTTCCTCGCTCCCGCAGCACCGAAACCGGCCACGAGCGCACCGTTCGCGCTCACGCCGACCGGCGCTGCCCGAACCGGTTCCGCGCCGGCTGCCTCGGTCACGTCGGCAGCAGAGGCGCCGAGCATTCCGGGCTGGCACCCGGCACCGGTCTCGGCCGCGACAACTCCGACTTTTGCCATCGCCCCGGCTGCGGTTCCGTTTACCCCGACTCCCGCGGCCGTGAACTCGGCCGCCACCCCGGCCGAGAACGTTCACGACATGCCGTACCAGCCGTTCGGCATGATCCCGAAGATCACCTCCGGCGTCGTCGGCCCTCCCGACCGCATCAACACCGCCGCAGTGTGGCTGATCGTGATCATGCCGTTGCTGATGGTCGCGACCGGAGTTGTCGTCGTGCTGCAGCTCGGTGACTTCTACACCCGCTTTATGCAGGGCGGGCTGCTGTTCATCTTCGCGCTCGCCACCATCGGACTCGCGATTCGGGACCGGCGCGACCTCGCCGATTCCGGGCACCTCAAGACGGCGTCACCCGCCTGGGTACTGCTCACGCCGCTCGGGTACCTCATCGCCCGCGCCGTCGAAGTCAGGCGCCAGGCCGGCCGAAGTGGCGGAGCCCTCGTCGTGTGGCTGCTGATCGTCGCGGCAATCGTCGCCGCCGCGTTCCTGCTTCCGGAGTGGTTCACCCTGCTGATCAGCGCCGCAGCGGTCATCTAACAGCCGGCACGCGAAACACTGAGAAACACGCGGTAACGCCTGATTAGGCTGGCTTCATGGGCACTCTCGCATCAGCGCTCGCGCGAACCACCGGCCGCCCGATCGTGCTCGACGGAGGGCTCGGCACGCTGCTCGAGCAGCGCGGCTCCGACCTCTCGTCTGCCCTGTGGTCGGCCAGGATGCTCGTCGAACAGCCCGGCCTCATCCGCTCCGCCCATCGCGAGTTCTTCGCGGCCGGAGCCTCGGTCGGCATCAGCTCGTCGTACCAGGTCAGCTACGAGGGACTCCGGTCGATCGGACTCGATACCGCCGACACCAACCGGCTGCTGAATCTCAGCGTTGCCCTCGTCGCCGACGCCCGCAGTGACGTGGCAGCCGACGGCGACGAGCGAGAACTCTGGATCGCGGCATCCGTTGGTCCGTACGGAGCGATGCTCGCCGACGGCTCGGAGTATCGCGGTGACTACGGCCGAACGGTCGACGAGCTGCGGGCCTGGCACCGGCCGCGGCTCGAACAACTGGCGACCGCCGGCGCCGACGTGCTCGCGATTGAGACGATCCCGTGCCTCGCCGAGACCGAGGCCGTGCTCGCCGAAATCGACGGCACCGGCTTTCCGGCCTGGCTGTCGGTCACGGCAGCGATGGGCCGGCTGCGGTCGGGCGAGTCGCTCGCCGACGCTTTCGCGATGGCCGCAGACGTGCCCGAAATTATCGCGGTCGGCATCAACTGCTCCGACCCGCTGGATGTCGCGAGCGCGATCGAAGCGGCACGCTCCGTCACCGACAAGCCCATCGTCGTCTACCCGAACAGCGGCGAGCAGTGGGATGCGAAGAATCGCCGCTGGATGGGAAACGCGGGATTCCCTGCGTCGCTCGTACGTGAGTGGGTGACGTCCGGTGCAGCGCTGGTCGGCGGATGCTGTCGAGTTGGACCGGCGGAGATCACCGCCGTCGACGCCGCGCTCGCCTGAGCGCCTGAGATGACGAAGTTCCGCGCGGATGCCGGAACCGGCGGGTTAAACAGCAAGACGACGGTGTCCACTGACTTCTATGGATAACCGAAGTCGCCCCCTGCGACATTCAGATCCAGCCCGTGGTCACCGTCGTCCCTAGTCCCCCGACTAGTGCATATGAAGAATTTACAAGCTCCGGCGAGACGGCGCTCCCCCCAGTGTGGGTGTCGTACAAAAGGGGGACACGAAAGCAAAAGTCCCCGTCAGGGCCGTATTTTTTGAAACAGACCGCGCTCGCGACTACTCGTCGATTGCGTCCCGCAGCAGGCTCATCAGGGCCTGCAGCTGGATGTTCGATTCGGCGGCAACTTCTTCGTCCGAACCGTCGAGAGCGCGCGCGGCGAGGCCCGCCTTGCTGTCGATGAGTTCGGCGATGCGGGCGTCGATCGTGTGCGCGGCGATGATGCGCCAGGCGGTCACCGGAAGCTCCTGGCCGATGCGGTGAACGCGGTCGATGGCCTGGGTCTGCTCGGCGCTCGTCCAGCTCAGTTCAGCGAGCACGACGTTGGATGCCGCCTGCAGGTTGAGTCCGACGCCGGCGGCCGTGAGGCTCGCGACGACGATCGCTACCTCAGGGTCGTTGTCGAACGCGTCGATCGCGGCCTGGCGGGCCTTCGGCGACTGGTCGCCACGGATCGATACCGACTTGAGTCCCGCCTTGGCAAACGCTGACTCCGCGGCATCCATCACATCGATGTGCTTGGCGAAGAACACGACCTTGCCGACGTTGCGGGCGAGCTGCGCGGTGTAGTCGGCGGCGAGGCCTGCCTTGGCCTGGCCGATCTTGCGCACCATGGTGAATACGTTGTCGCTGGTTTTTGCTGCCTTCGACTCATCGAGCTCTGCGTGGGCCACCACGCGAATGAGGTCGTTGATGTCGGCATCCGGCTTGAGCGCGCGAACCCGGCGGTACGTGCCGAGCAGGCGAGCGGTGAGTGCCGCCTCTGCTTCACGGATCGAACGACCGAGGTCATCGTCGAGCTCGACCGGGATGTCGGCGACGCGACGGGCGGGAATGTCGGCGGCGACATCCACCTTCTTGCGGCGCACGATTCCCATGTCGACGACCGCCTGGCGCGCTTCGGCGAAGAAGCCGAAGTCGGCCGGGGTGAGTCCGGTGTCCTCGAGCTTCGCCATCAGGGCCGGCAGCGGCTTCTTGTCGTCGATCCAGCCGAGGAACTGCCAGATCGCGCGGAAGTCGTCGATGTCGTTGATGAGCGGCGTACCGGTCAGTGCGATCAGCAGGGCCCTCGGCTGGGCGAGGCGGATGCTGCGGCTGAGCGAGAGCACGTTCTTCGACCGCTCGCTCTTGAGGTTTTTGATGAAGTGCGCCTCGTCGACGACCATTCCCTTGAACCCGAAGCGAGAGAGCCAGCCGACGTGGCGGTCGAGCACTTCGTAGTTGACGATGACGACGTCGCTGAACGCGTCGACGTCCTTGCCGTCGCCGTGCACGACGGTCGCGGTGCGACCGGGCGTCCACAGCTCGACTTCGCGTGCCCAGTTCGTCTTGACGACGTTGGGAACGACGACGAGCAGCGGGTAGGAGTTCGAGACGGATGCCGCGAGCAGCGCCTGCGCCGTCTTGCCGAGCCCGGGCTCGTCCGCGAGCAGGAAGGTGCGGTGACCGTGCTTGACCTCTTCGACAAAGCGAGCCTGGTGACGCATGAGCTCGAGCTTGCCCGGGGTCTGCAGCGACTGGGCCTCCGGGAGGTCCATGCTCGCCGCTCCCCCGCCGGCGCCGTACTCGAACGACCGGAACAGCGGCTCGATGAGCTCCCAGTTGCCGAGGCGGTTCGTGTTGACAGCGACGGGCTGCAGTGCGCTGAAGTCGGGAGCGAGGAACGGGTTCGACATCTGCATCTGGCGAACAGACTGCGGAACGACCTGCTTCGGGGCGCTCTTGTCGACCGCCTTCGGTTCGATCGTGATGATGAGTTCGTCGGGGCTGAGTTCGACGCCGGCGTCGATCAACAGGTCGCGGCGCAGGGCTTTCGCCGCTGCGGTAACGGGCGCATCCTCGGCGAGCATGGCGATGAGAGTCGTGTCGCGGGCTGCTGTCTTGGCGAGGATACCCGCGAGACCGTCGAGTCGCTTTTGTTCGTTGGCGCGCTCTGCCTCGGTGAGCGTTGCGTCCGTCTTGACGCGTGCGCGTTCTTCGCGCAGCAGCAGCGTCGCCACCTGGAACCTGGCGCGATTGGCCGGCTTGAGCGGGCCCTTTTGGACGGCGGTCTCGACCTCGCGGGCGGCCCGGGCGAGCACGGGGATGACTCCGGCGTCGTCACCGGTTCGCACTCGGCGCGGCTGGTTGGATCGACGCTGCGATGACTGTGAACCGCCGGTGCGCTGGCGCTTCTGTCGCTGGCCTTGTTCGGCCATTGTTCTCCTCAGGTTCCCGAGCGGTCCGGCGGCTTATGGCTGTGCTGAACGGACTGTGCGGGTTCGGGTATGGAAAGCCACCGCGTACCGCTCCCCATTGGCGGGAGCCTCGATGGCCGTGATCGACATCCCTCCAGGAGTCCAGACCCAGTCGCGAGGCGGCTGGTGGGCTGGGAGGATGTTTCATCCAGTGTACGCCGTTTAACCCGCCAACTCGGGAAACCCGGGCTATTCCGGGGATAAACCTGTGTGGGAGCCGCGTGCGGGCGCTCAGCGCGCGTTGCGGTCGTCCGGGTTGCGCACCCGGATGAGAACTCCCGCCGCGATGAACGCGATGGCGGCGATGTAGTGAGCGAACAGGAACGTGTTGTGCTCGAGGGCGACCGGGAACACCGGGTTCCACAGCAGCGCCACCGGCACGAAAACCGCGATCCACCACCACTGCTTCGCCTGCCAGCCGAACCAGGCGACGATGAGCGCGAGGATGCTGACGGCGAAGAGAATGATCGTAAAGCCGTCGCCGTCGATGAGCGCGACGCCGGCGAGCAGCGCGATGGCGCCGAGAATAGCGGGCGCGAGAGCGGTGCGACGGTACGCGGGAGTCGGATAACTTGTCACTGCGACAGGTTATCGGCTCACACCTGCACGCTGGCCGACGAGGGTCGATGCCGCACCCATCGATTCGGCATCCGGCCACGAATCAGAGGCATGAACGGTAGTCAAGGACTAGCGGATGCTGCAAAAAAAGATACAAAGTTCACCGACTCGCAATGTCGCATTCGCCACAATCCCAGCAAATCTCTGGTTGAGTGGTCTGTATGAGCCTCAGAACGGCCGAATATCCCCGGCCGGACCACTTCATCCTGCACCTCAGCGACACCCATTTCGTCACCTCGGGTGACCTCTACGGAGTCGTCGACAGCGAGAAGCACCTTCGTCAACTCTTCGAAGAGCTCGAAGCGTCGGGAAGCCGCCCGGAGGCGATCGTTTTCACCGGCGATCTCGCAGACATCGGAGATGCTGCGGCGTACGCCAAGCTGCGCTCCATCGTCGAGCCGAGCGCCGCACGCCTCGGTGCCCAGGTCATCTGGGTGATGGGCAACCACGACAACCGCGAGGTCTTCCGCGAGCAACTGCTCGACCTCGCGCCATCGACCGCACCCATCGACCGGGTGCACTGGGTCAACGGGCTGCGAATCATCGCGCTCGACTCGACCGTTCCCGGTCACCACTACGGTGATGTCTCCGGCGCACAGCTCGACTGGCTCGCCGAAGAGCTGTCGAGCCCCGCACCGCACGGCACGATCCTCGCCATGCACCACCCGCCGATCCCGAGCGTGCTCGACCTCGCCGTCATGGTCGAACTCCGCGACCAGTCCGGGCTTGCCGAAGTCATCCAGGGCACCGATGTGCGCAGCATCATCGCCGGCCACCTTCACTACTCCTCGACCGCGACCTTCGCGGGCATCCCCGTCTCGGTCGCTTCGGCCACCTGCTACACGCAGGACCTCAACGTTCCGTTCGGAGGAACGAAGGCGCGCGACGGAGCCCAGACGTTCAACCTCATCCACGTGTACGAGAACACCGTGCTGCACTCGGTAGTGCCGATCGGCCAGTACGCGCAGGTCAGCTACGTGACCGCGGAAGAAACCGCGACCATCCTGCGACGCGAGGGTGTGCGAATCGCCCCGTCGACCGCGACCGCCGTGGAAGAAGAAACCGTGCTCACGGTGCCGCTCGACATCATCCGCGACGTCGTGCCGGTGGCTGCACCGCTCGACTGACGCACAGTCGGCAGAATCCTGCGCCACGCCGTTCCAGCCGAGCGGATGCCGGCGCGTCGAAGCAGATTGCCGACTTTAGCGCGGGTGCCCGGGCTGGTGCTGCCTGCTGTCAGCGCTTGAGTACGTGTTGCCCTAGACGGCGCGGAATTCCCCGTCGCCGTGACCCTGCGCCGAATAGCCCTTTTCCCACGGTGCCGCGATCGGGAAGTACCCGTCGAGGAAGCTGCGAACCGCAATAGCGCGCTCCTCGGCCGAGATCTCGGGGAAGCTTCCGTCGTTGAGGCAGAACATGTCGTGGCTGCGCTTGGTGAGCAGCTTCTCCATCTGCACGAGGCCTGAGCGCATTGTCGTGTCGACGTACTTGACTTTCGCATCCGTCTTGAAGACGGCCCGACCGGTCAGAAGCGCGTAGTAGTGGTACAGCGAGTTCGTGACCGAGATGTCGGTGCGGGAACGGAACCGGCTCGCGGCGGTGCGCGCGAAGTCCTCGCTGAATTCCTCTTCGAGTTCGGTCATGATGCTCTTGCGAAGCGGTGCAGCGCAGTGCTCGAGGTGACGGGTGATCGTCACGCCGAAGCGTTCGCGCAGCAGTTCACGGTTGACGCGGGCAGCGTTCTCGAAGCCGCTGCGCTCCGGAGTCGCCACGCCGAGACCGATGCGGGTCGTCGCCTCGATGAAGCTCGAGACCCCACCCGGCGAGAAGAACATCGACGGCGAGACAGCGCGGCCGAAGAACATGTCGTCGTTCGAATACAGGAAGTGCTCGGCGATTCCCGGGATGTGGTGCAGCTGGCTTTCAACGGCCTGCGAGTTGTGAGTCGGCAGCACCGAAGGGTCGGCGAAGAATTCCTCGCTGCGCACGATCGTGACCTTGGGGTGATCGGCGAGCCAGTGCGGTCGCGGTGAATCGGTGACGACGAAAATACGGCGGATCCACGGCGCGAAGAGGTGAACCGACCGCAGGGCATAGCGCAGCTCGTCGAGCTGGCGGAAGCGTGCTTCGTGATCGTCGCCCTCGCCGACAACGTAGCTCTGCATCTGGCGGGCACGCGCGCGCTGGAACTCGAGGTCGGTTCCGTCGACCCAGGAGAACACGAGGTCGATATCGAACGGCACGCCGGACGAGGTCCGGTCGAACATCGGCTCGATTGTGCGCCAGGTGTGGCCGAATCGCTCGACGGTCGCGAACTCGACCTCGTCACGGGGAATCGTGAATCGGGTAACCGAGTTCTCGGTTGCGGCTTCGACGGTCTCGTCGGTCCACTCCCAGGCCTCGATGCGTACACCGGATGACGCCCCGTAGGCGAGCCCGCCGACCGGAGCGACGCGGGCACGGTAGAGAACGAACGAACGGTGGTCGGGTTCGATGGAGAGCAGCCCGTCGGCCACCAGGACGGCGGGGCCGGACTTCTTTCCCTCGGTCTTGAGCATGAACGGCTGGTCGGCCATTGCCGCGACGAGAGCGTCCCGAACGACGACACCGTCGGTGAGGTCGACCGCGATGACGGGACGGTCGTCGTTACCGTCGACGAGCAGGAATTCGACTCCGGCGTCTTCGAGCACAGCCCGCAGGAACAGCAGGTCTTCGATCATCGCTTCGCGAGGCGACAGCGTCTCATTGACGAGCACCGAGACACCGTTGCGGATGCCCGGAGCGACCGTGCGATTGTGTCTCGAGTTTTTTACCATCAGATCAGCCTAACCGAGACTTCGACGGGTCGTGGATAACGCCCGATCCCCCTTGACAGTACGGGGCGAGACGGCGGCCGCAAGGGTCGGGCCCGAGCCCAGCAGCACTCGCTCGCTACACTCGGAATCATGCCAGCCCCGACCCCGCGAACCGAGTCTGATGCAGCGGCGATCGAGAGGTTCCGCTCACTTCTCAAGCTCTCGACGATTTCGCACGCCGACGAATCCCAGACCGACTGGGCCGTCTTCGACCGGTTTATCGAGCGCGTCCAGTCGCTGTATCCAGCGCTGCACGCCGTGCTCGATCGCGAGCTCGTGGCCGGCCACTCACTGCTCTACCGCTGGCGCGGTGCCGGTACCGACGACCCGACGGTGTTGATGGCGCACTACGACGTGGTTCCCGCCACGGACGAGGGCTGGGATCACCCGCCGTTCGCCGCGACGATCGTGGGAGCGGATGCCGAAGAGGTCATCTGGGGCCGCGGGACACTCGACGACAAAGGTGCGCTCGTGAGCGTGCTCGAGGCCGTTGAACGCCTGGTTGTCGCCGGCTTTACTCCCGCGAACGACGTGTACCTGAGCTTCGGGCACAACGAGGAAACGGCCGGCAACGGTGCGGAGGCCGCCGTTGCCGTGCTCGCCGGCCGCGGCATCCGCCCGGCGCTCGTCATCGACGAGGGTGGGGCGATCGTGGAGGGGGCCTTCCCCGGCGTCACGAAACCGGTCGCGGTCGTCGGCGTCAGCGAAAAGGGCCTCACGAGCATTGTCCTGTCCGTCGCCCAGGTCGGAGGCCACGCCTCCACTCCCCCGAAGCTGACCGCGACGGTGCGGCTGGCGCGCGCGATTGTGCGGCTCGCCGCCAGGCCGTTCCCGGCGAGTTTCTCGCCGACGAACGCTCGGATGATCCGGGTGCTCGGAGCTCACGCGAGCGGCGCCATCGGCGTGGCATTCCGCAACCTGTGGCTCACCCGGCCGCTGCTGCTATCGCTGTTTGGGCGACTGGGCGACGAAACCAGCGCCATGATCCGCACGACGGCGGCCGTGACAAAGCTCTCGGGCAGTGCAGCGGCGAACGTGCTCGCCGAGCACGCGTCGGCGACGGTGAATATCCGCGTCGCCGTCGGGTCGAGTGTGGACGAGGCAATTGCCCACGTCCGCCGGGCGATTCGCGATGACGCCGTCGGGATCGAGGTACTCGAGCGCTCCGAACCGTCGCCGGTCTCCCCAGCCAACGGCCGCGCCTGGGACCTCCTCAGCCGAGCTGTCGACGAGACTTACCCCGGAACGGTTGTCACCCCCTACATCCAGCTTGGAGCGAGCGACAGCCGGCGATTCACCGAGATCAGCGATTACGTCTACCGGTTCAGTCCGTTCGAGATGTCGAAGGATGAGCGCGCGACACTGCACGCCCGCAACGAGCGCATTCACGTCTCCACCTGGCTGCGGGGCATCGACTTCTACGAGCGGCTCGTCTCGCGGGTGTAGCCGGCCTAGGTTCCGGGGACCGTCGTCGCGGCGAGCCACTCGTCGAGGCTCGACGGTTTGTCGGTCACGATTCCGTCGACTCCGAGGGCGATCGCATCCGACCAGCGTTTCTCGCTGTTGAGCGTGTACAGCAGCAGGCCGAGCCCGGCGTCGTGCATCTTGGTGACCGCGGTCGAGTCCTGCTCCACCGACCGCGGGCTGGTCAGAATCGCGATCGCTTCGAACTCGGTGGCGAGTCCGACCGGGTCGGCCGGAAGGTCCCGACGAATGATGATCCGCGGGATGTCCGGGGCGACATCCGCTGCGTTCATGAGCGAGGTGAAGTCCGCACTCATGAAGACCACCCGGTCGGTTGCGCCGTAGTCCCGCACGAGCTCGACGACGGTGCCGACGTCTTCGAGCGGCCAGAAGCCCTTGAGCTCGATCATCGCCTGCTTGTCGGAGTCGCGGAACAGCTCAAGGAACTCCTCGAGCGTGGGGATCTCGGTACCGGCGAATTTCTTCGAGTACCACCGACCGGCGTCGAGTCGCTTGAGCTTGCGCAGGCTGAAATCGGAGACCGGCCCACGCCCGTTGGTGGTGCGGTCGACGGTGTCATCGTGGATGAGCACGGGCACGCGGTCTTTCGTCAGCTGCACGTCGGTCTCGACGAACTCGAGGTCGCTTACCAGCGCACTTTCAAAGGCCGGGATGGTGTTCTCGGGAGCCGCGGACCGGTCGCCCCGATGACCGGCAACGAGCGCGGGATCCCCCGGCGCCCGCAGCGAACCGAAGACTCCGGTGGCGTGCACGCGGGTGCTCGTGGGGTTCAGCAGCACGAGCACGATGCTGACGACAACGACCATAGCCGCGACGGCTCCGCGACGGCGGCGCGTGGCGAGGATGCCGCGGATCGCTGGCCGAACAATGGTCGCGGTTCGCGGACCTGACTGCGCTGTCGCCATTGACACGCCGTTCTCATCAGTGGGCCGCTCGGGTTAGGGCCGGATTCCACTATATTCGCTCCGTTACCGTTTCGTTACCAAACGGTGCGGTGAGTCCTGCGTCGGTCAGTGCTTGTAATGTCCCGTCGCCTTCGCCAGCAGCAATTGTTCCGCGGGCTCGTCAGCGCACGCGGCGAGCGCCGAGACGAGTTTGAGAGCCCGCGGGCCGCCCAGGGTCATGACGACGCGCCCACCCCGGGAGATGACGATCTCCCCCGCCTTCGTGTTCCGCCACGAGAAAGGGTCGCTCTGCAGGCGTCCGCGGGCGTCATCCATTCGTCAACGCTAGTCCCGCGGTACGGCCGTCAGGGTTGGCTTCGTCTTGGAATCGACGGCGGCCGCCGCGGTGATGCGGTTGGCCATTCCCGAGAAGATTCCGCCGTGGAACGGCAGGATCGCGAACCAGTACAGGCGGCCTCCGAGGCCGTGCGGAAAGAACACCGCGCGCTGGTGGTACACAGAACCACCCTCGCCGTCGGGTTCTGCGGAAAGCTCGAGCCAGGCTTTTCCGGGAACCTTCATCTCTGCACGCAGGCGAAGCGAGTGCCCGCGCTCGATCTTCTCAACCCGCCAGAAGTCGAGGGCATCGCCCGGGGACAGCACCCGGGCATCCCGCCGCCCGCGCCGAAGTCCGACACCACCGACGAGCTTGTCCATCCAGCCGCGCACCGCCCACGCGAGCGGGAACGAATACCAGCCGTTCTTGCCACCGATTCCCTCGATGACCGTCCACAGCTGCTCCGGCGTGGCCTTCGAGTGCTGTTCGCGAACGTCGGTGAACACGGTGTGCCCCGACCAGTCGGGGTCGCTCGGCAGCAGGTCGCTCGGCGCCCCGGCAATCGACGAGTTCTGCCAGCTGGTCTCGACCTCGCCCGACTTCTCCTTTTCGAGCGCGAGCCGCACCGCTCGGCGGTAGCGGGTGAGCCCGCCCTCGGGGTCAGGAATGACCGAGCGGATGTCGTTCTCACCCGCGACAGCGTTGAACTGCAGCGACGAGACGATTGGCACGGCGAGCGCACGCGGGATCGGCGTCACGAGGTTGACCCACTGGGCTGCGAGCCACGGGGTGAGCACGGGAAGCGAGGCGATCGGACGCTGCGGAAGACCGGCTTCGACCGCGTAGCCGTTCATCATCTGGCCGTAGCGCAGGATGTCCGGGCCGCCTATGTCGAAGGTGCGGTTCGGGGAGCCCGGGACCTCGGCCGCCGCCACGAGGTAGTAGAGCACGTCGCGTACGGCGATCGGCTGGATGAAGTTGCGCACCCACTTCGGCGCCGGCATGTACGGAAGCACGTCGGTCAGATGCCTGATCATCTCGAACGATGCCGAACCGGATCCGATCACCACACCGGCCTGGAATGCGATCGTCGGCACGCCCGACTCGAGCAGGATGCGGCCGACCTCCATGCGCGAGCGCAGGTGGGCCGACAGGTGGCCGTCCGGGTGCAGCCCGCCAAGGTAGATAAACCGGTCGACTCCGGCGTTCTTCGCCTCGGTCGCGACGGTCTCGGCGATGTCGTGTTCCATCGCTTCGAAGCCGCCGTTGCGCCCGTTCGTCGACGACGCCATCGAGTGGACGAGGTAGTAGACGACCTCTCGCCCCTCGACTGCCCGGCTGACCGCCTCGGCATCCGATAAATCGCCCTCGACGACGTCCACCTGCGTGCCCCACGGCACGTCGCTGAGCCGGGAGGCATCGCGGACGATGACCCGGACATCGTGTCCGGCTTCCAGCAGGCGAGGAACGAGTCGGCCGCCGATGTAGCCGGTTGCACCGGTGACGAGAATGCGCTTTGTCATGTCCGCAGGTTATTGAGCGATTCTGCGAGCGGGTTCAATTTTCGTGCGTTCGAGAGCAATTCACAGACACCCGCCGTGCGCGGTCAGATCATCGACTTCGTGTGCCAGACGGTCTTCGTCTCAGTGAAGGCGAGCATCCGCCCAATCGATCGCGCGGGATCCCCGCCCACCGGCGGGAGCACCCGCTTGAGCGTCTCGGCCGCGGCGACCTGCAGGTCGATCCAGTCGAGTTCTTCCGCACCGGCGAGGTCCAGCCCGTTGACGTCGGCGTGGCTCGCGAGCCACGGGGCGACTTCCGCAGCCGACCCGGTGAGGATGTTGACGACTCCCCCGGGCACATCGCTCGTCGCCAGAACTTCGGCGAGGCTGATCGCCGACAGCGGAGCCGCTTCGCTCGCGAGCACCACCACCGTGTTGCCGGTGCAGACCGCCGAGCCGATGACGCTCGCGAGTCCGAGCAGCGACGACCGCGGCGCAACGATTGCGACGACGCCGGTCGGCTCCGGGGTCGACAGGTTGAAGTACGGTCCGCTGACAGCGTTACCGTTGCCGGCGACCTGCACATATTTGTCGGCCCAGCCGGCGAACCACACCCAGGTATCGATCGCTGCATCCACCTGGGCTCCCGCCACCGCGGCTGTCACGCCTTCCGTCGCAGAGATCTCGTCGACGAACTGCGCCCGCCGCCCTTCGAGCACCTCGGCAACCCGATAGAGCACCTGGCCGCGGTTGTAGCCGGTCGCGCCCGCCCAGCCGGGCTGGGCAGCGCGAGCAGCTACCACGGCGTCACGGGCGTCCTTACGGCTCGCGCGTGCTGCGTTCGCGAGGAAGGCACCGCCGGCGGTCGCCACTTCGTACACTCGACCCGACTCGCTGCGAGGAAACTTGCCACCGATGTAGAGCTTGTAGGTCTTCGGAATCGTGAGCCGGCTCATTTCGATGCTCCCTTGACCATTTTGTCGATCCTGCGTGTTTTCACGACGGGCACGGTGCCGGCGACCGTGGTCGCCGAGGAGTCAGCCAGGTACGCGGCGAGCCCGTGCCTGCCACCCTCGCGGCCGTACCCGCTCTCTTTGTAGCCCCCGAACGGCGAGGCCGGGTCGAACTGGTTGAACGTATTCGCCCAGACGACACCAGCGCGCAGCCGATCGGCCACCGCCAGGATCCGGCTGCCGTTCGAGCTCCAGATGCCCGCTGAGAGGCCATAGGGGGTGTTATTCGCCTTCGCGACCGCGTCCGCCGGCGTACGGAAGGTCAGCACCGACAGCACCGGCCCGAAGACCTCGTCCCTCGCGATGCGGTTACTCGTCGACACGTTGGTGAAGATCGTCGGCGCGAACCAGAAGCCATCCTTCGGGATGGGGCACGACGCCGTCCAGCGCTCGGCACCTTCGGCTTCGCCGATGTCCGAGAGTTCGCGGATGCGGTCGAGCTGCTCGCGGGAATTGATCGCCCCGATGTCGGTGTTCTTGTCGAGCGGATCACCGAGCCTCAGCGTCGAGAGTCGCGCTTTCAGCCGGTCGACCACTTCGTCGTGGATGTTCTCCTGCACGAGCAGCCGGCTTCCGGCGCAGCAGACGTGCCCCTGGTTGAAGAAGATGCCGTTGACGATTCCCTCGATGGCCTGGTCGATCGGCGCGTCGTCGAAGACGATGTTCGCTGCCTTTCCACCGAGTTCGAGGGTGACTTTCTTTCCGCTGCCGGCCGTCGAGCGCGCAATCGCCTTGCCGACCGCCGTCGAGCCGGTGAAGGCGACCTTGTTGACGTCCGGGTGGTTGACCAGGAGTTCGCCGGTATCACCGGCTCCGGTGATGATGTTGACGACTCCCGCCGGAAGGTCGGCCTGCTGCAGGATCTCGGCGAAGATCAGGGCGGTGAGCGGAGTCGTTTCGGCCGGCTTGATGACGACGGTGTTGCCGGCGGCGAGAGCCGGTGCGATCTTCCACGCGAGCATCAGCAGCGGGAAGTTCCACGGGATCACCTGCGCCGCGACCCCGAGCGAGCGAGGGTTGGCGCCGAGACCGGCGTAGTCGAGTTTGTCGGCCCAGCCGGCGTAGTAGAAGAACCAGGCTGCGACGAGCGGCACGTCGACGTCGCGCGCCTCCTTGATCGGCTTCCCGTTGTCGAGGCTCTCGGCGACCGCGAGTTCGCGGGCGCGTTCCTGCACGAGTCGCGCGATGCGGAACAGGTACTTTCCGCGGTCGGCTCCGCTGAGCTTTGACCAGGTGCGCTCGTACGCGCGACGGGCGGCAGCGACGGCGAGGTCGACATCCGCTTCGTTGGCGCTCGCAATGTCGGCGATGTGCTTCTCGGTCGACGGCGAGATGGTGGTGAAGCCGTCGCCGTGACCGTCGACGAATTCACCGCCGATGAAGAGGCCGTAACTCGGTTTGAGGTTCAGGATCGCGGTGGATTCCGGAGCGGGCGCGTAGTCGAGAAAGGTCATTGGTCTAGTCCATCGTCACGTAGTCGGGGCCGCTGTAGTGGCCGGTGGTGAGCTTCTGGCGCTGCAGCAGAACGTCGTTGAGCAGGCTCGACGCGCCGAATCGGAACAGGTGCGGGGTGAGCCACTCTTCGCCGACCGTTTCGGCGACCGTGACGAGGTACTTGATGGCGTCCTTCGAGGTGCGGATGCCGCCGGCCGGCTTGACCCCGATCCTCTCCCCGGTGAGGGTGCGCCAGTCGCGCACCACCTCGAGCATGAGCAGGGTGACCGACAGGGTTGCGGCCGGGGCGATTTTTCCGGTTGAGGTCTTGATGAAGTCGGCGCCGGCCAGGATGGCGAGCCAGGATGCCCGGCGTACGTTGTCGTAGGTTGTCAGCTCGCCGGTTTCGAGGATCACCTTGAGGTGGGCGTAGGAGCCGTCTGCGCGGCGGCACGCCTCTTTGACGGCGACTATCTGGTCGAAGACGAAGCCGATTCGTCCGGACAGGAATGCACCACGGTCGATGACCATGTCGATCTCGTCTGCTCCCGCGGCCACGGCATCCGCTGTGTCCGCGAGTTTGACGGCGAGGGATGCCCGACCGCTCGGGAACGCTGTCGCCACCGCCGCGATGGAAATGCCGCCGGTGTCGGGGTCGCCGTGCAGGCTGCCGAGTGCTTCGACCGCGAACGGCACCATGTCGCCGTACACGCATACCGCGGCGACCCGCGGGGTCGACGAGTCGGAGGCATCCGGGGTGATCGCCTTGGCGACCAGCGAGCGGACCTTACCCGGGCTGTCGGCGCCCTCGAGTGTTGTGAGGTCGATCAGGCTGATGATGCGGTCGAGTGCCCAGGCCTTCGAGGTGGTCTTGATCGATCTCGTGCCGAGCGACGCCGCCCGCTGTTCGAGACCGACGGCATCCACACCGGAGAGGCCGTCGAGGTGCAGCCGGAGGCTCTTCTCGGTGATCTCGCTTCCGATGAGCCGGATCGCGCGTTCGGCCGGAGCGAGCTCGCTCACGGCAGGTGTAATCGTCACTGATTCTCCCTGTGATCGTCATTGATGTCTTCGACCGCCTGGGTAAGCGCCGTCGAAGAAGGGTTGCTCCTAGTCTCTAACGTTTCGGCGAGGTTCGGGTGGAATTGGCGCACAACGCACAAGTGCCGGGACCCCGCGTGAGCGAGGTCCCGGCACCGGGCTGTTTCAGTTGAGCGTTAGCGCTTCAGCTCGAGGTTGAACGTACCGAGAGCGGTCGTCTTGCCTGCGCTGATCTTGAAGGACTTCTTTGCCGACGGGAGGTCGTAGTAGAACGGAGCGCGGTTCTGGAACGGCACCTCGTCGAGCTCGAAGGCGTCGATCGAGACGGTTCCGGAAGGAAGGTAGTCCGCGAAAGTTCCACCGTCGACGTCGAATGAACCAACGTAGTTGGCTCCCTTGCGGTAGGTCGCGTACGCTTCGTCGATGTCGACTCCACCGATCTGGATGCGACCGGTCACCTTTCCGTAGGCAGCACCCTTGGTGAGGTTCTTCTTGGTGTTCTTCTTCACGGTGAGGGTCGAGGTCTTGTTCGCAAAGCCCTCGGCGTAAACGCCGACGATGAGCTTTCCGGGGACGAGTCCCGAGACCTTGTAGGCACCCTTGCTCGAGATCCGCGATTCGCTGTACGACGATCCGCTCGCCGAGCCGACGGAGACGGATCCGCTCTTCGCACCCGAAACAACGCCCGAGAGCGTCACGGTCTTCTTGGTGAGCTTGATCTTGCCTGCCGACTTGGACTTTCCGGCCTTGACCGTCACCGACTTGGTGCCGTACTTCTTGCCCTTGCTGTCAGTAACTTCGATCGTGTACTTGCCAGGCGGCAGCGATCCGATCGAGAACTTCTTGGTCTTGCCCTCGATGTAGGTGCTGTTGATGGCCTGCTTCTTGGAATTGATGGCCGCTACCCGCACCCAGGTGGCGCCAGAGGTCGCCTTGACTGTGCCCGTGATCTTCGCGCCCTTGACGAGCGTGACGTTGACCGTCTTGGTCGTTCCGACCTTGACTCCGGATACCTTGACGGTCTTCTGCACGTAGTTCGAGTTAGCTCCGTTGCCGACGTAGAGGTCGTACTTGCCGCTCTTCAGGCCACCAATCGAGTAGACGCCCTTCGCGTTCGTCTTGGTGTAGCCATAGCTATCGTTGGAGCCGGCGTAGACGTCGACGGACTTGACGATCTTGCCTCCGCTCTTGACGACACCCTTGATGATCGCGCCCTTGGCCGGTGCAAGCGTGACGGGCGTCGCCTTGGCCGCAGCGACGACGATCGACTTGGTCGTGAACGGCAGGTAGTCATTCGCGCCGAAGCTTTCGAGAATGTACTTCCCGGGAATGAGGTTCGATGCGGTGAATGAACCGTTCGACTTGATCTCGACGTCGTCGATGTACCCGCCGCCGAGGTTCTCGAGCGTCAGGGAAGATCCGGCCAGGGCCTTCGACGTTCCCGTGATGCTGCCGGGCTTGGTCAGCGTGGCGTTCACGACCGCGGCGGTCGGAGTGTTCCACGGTGTGCGGGTCTGGTACAGGTAGTCCTGGCCGTTGGTTCCAATGAACTCACCGTTGTAGGTCGAGTCCTCGACGTAGGTGTAGTCGTTGTTGGCCTCGAGGTTCAGCGTCAGGAAGTACTTCGCGACGCTGGACGGAACGGTCAGTTCGTAGCTGCCGTCCTCCTGGGTGTACGTCGCGTCGCTGTCATCTGCTGACGGCGAGAACCAGCCGACGCGGATGCCGGAGGCCGGCGATGAGCCGTAGCTCACCGTTCCGGTGACGGTTACTTCGGCCGCCTGGGCCGCAGTTGCGGGGATGAGTGCGCCGAACACAAGAGCGGTGATTGCCGCTGCGGCGAGGGATCGAGTCTTCATTAACACTGGCCTCTTTCGGGCTGGGAGGGTTAGCCAAAAAAACACTAACCTGTCGCGTATTCGACCGGCAATGATTTTGAGTGCTACTCATGACCCCAGTTCGGGGCAGTGTTACGCCTGATTTCAACGATGCACTTCGAGGTCGAAAGTCCCGAGTCCGGTCGTCTTGCCGCTCGAGAGTGAGAACGACTTCTTTGACGCGGGAAACTCGAACCAGAACGGCGAATATGCCTGCAAAGGCACGCTGTAGCTGCCGAATGCCGAGATCGTCGATTCGCCGGCCGGGCGCTGTTCCGAGAACCTGCCCTCGTAGACGTCGAACTCACGATCGGCTGCACCCCGCGTAGCGAGCACACCGAAGCCGTATTCGAGGTCGCGGCCACCGATCCGGAGGCGCGCGGTCACCGTGCCGTAGGCAGCACCAGGAGCGAGCGTCTTTTTCGTCGACTTCTTGAGCGTGACGCTCGTCGTCTTCTCGGCGAAACCTTCCGCTGCTATCGCCACCGAGTACGTGCCGGGGACGAGCCCGCCGAATCGGTAGTTTCCCGTCTCAGAGAGGGTGTCGTCGGTGCGCGGAAGCAGACTCGACGTGAGAAATACCTCGCCGCCCTTTGCTCCCTTGATCGTGCCGGACAGAACCACGGCCTTCTTCTTGAGTTTTACTGTGCCGGCGGACTTCGATTTTCCGGCTTTCACCGAAACCGATTTCGATGCCCATTTCGTTGCCTTGGAATCGGTGATGTAGATGGTGTACTTTCCCGCGGCAAGACCGGGAATCGAGAACGATTTCTTCGACGAGGCGAAGGTCACGCTCGAGACGCGCTGCTTGCGCGAATTGACGGCGACCACCCGGAAGGTCGTCGCACCCGAAGTCAGCTTGACCTTGCCGGCGATGGTCGAGCCCGTGGCGAGACTGGCGTTGATTGTCCGCGAAGACCAGGTGCTGACGCCCTTTACCTTCTGGGTCTTCGGCACGAGCGAGCCGTCCGGCGACCCGGACTCACCCATTCCGAAGGCCAGCGTGAAGTTTCCTGCAGCAAGTCCGGCCAGGGAGTAGGAGCCGTTCGCTGCTGTTTTCACAGAGTAGGAGCGGGCGCCCGAAGTGGCGCTGACCGTCACCCCTTTCGCCGCCTTGCCCGCGCCCTTCACTACACCGGTGATACGACCGCCCTGCGCGGGCGAGATGCTGAGCGTCGTCGAACGGCCGGGTTCGACCTTCACCGGGCTCGACGATGATTCGAGGTAAGGGCCTTTCCCCGCACTGACGGCTTTATAGCGGCCGGGAATGAGCCCGCCGAAGGCGAACGATCCATCGGATGCGACCTCGACTTCGTCGACGGTGTCGCCACCGAGGTTCCGCAACTCCAGCGTGCTTCCCGAAAGAGCAGTCGATCTGCCGGTGATGCTGCCCGGCCGAGTCAGCGAGAGGTCGACGGTGCCAGCCGTCGGTACGGCGATCGACTGCAGTACCTGGAAGAGGTAGTCGTGATCGCCTCCGGCTCCGACGTATTCGCCGTTGTACTCCGAGCTGTCCGTCTCCGCGTAAGCGCCGTCCTGGAAGACGTTGACCGACAGGTAGTAGTTGCGAAGGCTCGCCGGGATGTTCAGGCTGTACTGCCCCGACCCGTCAGTGAAGGTGTGACCCTCGGACTCGTTCGACGGCACGTACCAACCGACGCGGATGTCCGCCTCCGGTCCGGCCGTTCCGGTGACGGTCCCCGATACGGTGACGTCTGCCGCGCTCGCCGCAGAGACCGGAGCCAGCGTTGCGAGCACCAGAAGCAGGCTGGCTGCGACGCCGAGAGTTGCGATCTTCACGTTTTCCATCCCCACAGCTCATCCGATTCCCCCGAACTGAGCACTAAGTGACAGTAACCCGCGCCGTTCCCCGCCGTCTACATACTGTTGCTCGTCGGTCGATCCAACAAAGCAGCAGTGATCACGTGCCGGCTGGTTCATCCGGCGGCCATCGAAGTCGTTGTCAGTGATGGCAGATGAGCCAAAACCACGAAATATGCTGATCAAACCCCACGTCGCGCCGTTTCCGCAAATGTCAACCCTCTACTCATAAATAGACGAAATGTCGGTGGGTGTCGGGACGATATTCCCATGACAGAACGCCCCAGCCTCCTCGAATCGGCCCGCACCGCGGCCGCGTTACTGGCGGATGTGGTGGCGGCCCCGGTCAACCAGCTCGACGACTCGACGCTGGTGCAGTTGGCGAAAGGCTTGGAAGACGCGGGCCGCCTGATCGATACCGCCCGCTGCCTGGCCGCGGCGGAGATCACCGAACGGTCGAATTGGGATTTTGGCCAGTCCGGGCTCTCCGCCCGCAACGGGCACCGGAAACCGCAGCACTTCCTGGAATACCTGACCGGTGCGGCGGCGGGAGAGGTGGCGAAGCGGATGAAACTCGGTGCCGCGATCCGCCCCCGCACCTCGTTCCTCGGGGAACCCCTCGAACCCACCTACCCCCGCGTCTCCGAAGCAATGCTGACCGGGACCATCAGCCGGGATGCCGCATCGATCATCACTACCGAACTCGACAAGGCGGTCAAGTACCACCCGAACCCCACCGACGCCGCGATCGCGGAACAGGAGCTCGTGAAAGAAGCCGCCGACCAGCCCGCCGACCTGGTCGCGATCCAGGCCAAGGTCTGGCGCAACGCTCTCGACCCCGACGGCATCGAACCGCGGGAAGAAGAAATCCGGGCACGCCGGTCCCTCAACCTGGGACGGGAATCCCACGGACTGGTCCCGATCAGCGGGGCCCTCACCCCGACCTGTGCCGCGAAACTGAAGGCCGCATTCTCCGACGCCAACGCCCCCGGAGTGATGCCCCGCTTCCTGTCGCTCGACGAGCAGGAGGGTGCGACCGAGGTCATCACCAATGAGAACGGCGACGATGTCGAAGTCGTCAAGGACCCGCGCAGTCGGGAGCAGCGGCAGCACGATGTCCTCGACGGGCTCCTCACCGCGGGACTCCGCAACGTCGGCTCCGAACCGGGTGAGATGCGGCCGACGACCACGGTGACGGCGATCATCCACCTCGACGACTTAGTGGACGGACCCGTCACCCCCGAGATCTTGACCACCCTCGGTGTCCCGAACGCGTTTATCAAGAAAATCGCCCCGAACGACGGCGACACCACCCCAGCGGACAGGAAAGACTTCGACAAAGACTTCGGCCCAAAGTCCGGGTACGGGTGGATCGACGAGATCGAAGAACCCGTCTCTGCCCCGACCATCCAGACCCTCGCCTGCGGCGACGAAACCGTCCTGACCATCTTCGACAAGAACGGCGCGATCCTCTGGCACGGGCGAACGAAACGCTACTTCACCAAAGTGCAGCTGAAAGCCCTCGCCGCCCGCGACGGCGGCTGCGTGTTCTGCGGAGCCCCCGCATCCTGGTGTGACGGACACCACGTTAATGAGTGGGAGGCCGACCACGGGAAAACCGACGTCAGCAACGGGGTACTCCTGTGTCCCGCCCACCACTACTGGATCCACCACTCCGGATACGAACTCGCGATGATCACCGGGATCCCCTTCCTTCGGGCACCCAAGAACATCGACCCGGACCAGACCTGGAAACCAGTCCGCCGGAACCGCATCCACGCGACGACGGCCCTGCGACGGTAAACGCACCACGCGGGTGATGGTTTCGATACGCGGCCTCGCAAGCTCGGGCGCTACTCAACCAACGACAGATGGGCGAGAGGGCAAAGATTCTCGTTGGTTGAGTGCGAGCGCCAGCGAGTGTATCGAAACCATCGCACGCGACATCGATCGACTACGGCAGGGCCTAGCTGCCGTTGGTAGCCCGTTGCAGTCGCTCGGCCCAGGTGTGCCCGCGATCGTCTTCCCACCGGCTCCAGTCGACCGGATGTCCGCGAAGCAGTTCCTCGAGCTGCTCGAGGTTCGACTCCCAGTGGGCGACCACCGCCGGAGTGAACCGAGGATCGGTTTCCCCTCCGACGGTCACAGTGACCGCGCTCGCACTCCCCCGCGTTCCGCCCGGCACCGGGTCGAGATCAAACCGTAACGAGCGCGCATCCGCCGTCGTCGCCGACAGCGTGTGCTCGCGATCGAATCGGTCGATGACCCCCACGAACGGCACAAGACCCGACGGCTCGATCCAGTCGAGCCGGTACAGGCCACCGGGTTCGGCCTCGACGGTCGCGTTCGCCAGCCAGCCTTCGAGCAGCACGGGATCGATCAGTGCATCCCACACAATGGCTGGGGGAAGGTCGATCTGGCGGCGAAACCGCAGCGTACTCTGCGTCACAGCGCCAGAGTACGCCGATTCCGCGGGCACGTGCACACCATTGCCGTCCAATAAACTGGTGCCATGACCACACCGACACCGGCGTCGACTTCCCCGAGCAGCCGACGCCCGCTTCCGCTTGCCATTCTCGATATTGCAGCGGGAATCATCATCGGCGTCATCGGACTCGCGACCGGCATCGGCGTTCTCGCCACCGTCGCCCAGTTCGGCGCCCTCGAGGGCGGCAACGAAGGCCTGCGTTCGGCGACGTCATCAGCGCTCATCGCCGTCGTGATCTTCGGGTGGGCAATCCCCTCCGGAATGTTCCTCGTCCGCGCAATCCAGCGCCGCTATGCCTTCTACTGGCCGATCATTGGACTCCTCATCGTCATCATCTCCTTCTACATCGGTACTGCGATCGTCGGATCGACGGTCGCCGCGTGAGCGCCCGCGCTCTCGCCCTCGGCATCGACCTCGGCGGCACGAAGGTAGAAGCTGCCCTCGTCGACTCCGACGGCGAAGTGATCGCCTCGAGCCGGTTCCGCACGCCGACCGGACCGACCGCGACCTCCGCTGATCTCGAGGCTGCGGTTGCGTCGGTGATTACACGCTCCCTCGCTGAGCTTCCGGAAGGAAGTGAACTCATCGGAGTCGGCGTCGGCAGCGCCGGCCCGATCTCGGTCGCCGAAGGCAAGGTCTCGCCGCTGAATCTTCCTGTTTGGCGCAACTATCCGTTCCGTGACCTCGTCGCCGGCCTCGTGCCCAATGTGCCCGTTGTGCTGCGCATGGATGGCCAGTGCATCGCCCTTGCGGAGCACTGGGTCGGAGCCGGCGTCGGCATCAACAACCTGATGGGAATGATCGTCTCAACCGGAATCGGCGGCGGACTCATCCTTCGCGGAATGACCGTCGCAGGCCCAACCGGCAACGCGGGCCACATCGGCCACGTCGAAGTCGGCGGATTCGACGACCCGTGCCTGTGTGGCGGAATCGGCTGCGTCGAGGCAATCGCCTCCGGCCCGAAGACGGTCGCCTGGGCTGCCCGCCAGGGCTTCGTCGGCACCACAGGCGAAGAGCTGTCCGCCGCCTACGCCGCGGGCGACGAGATTGCTCGCGCGGCAGTTGCTCGCTCCGGACGCGCCATCGGCCAGGCGATCGCATCGGCGACCGCCCTCGTGGACCTCGACCTCGTCGCGATCGGCGGCGGATTCTCGCGCGTCACTCCCGACCTGTTCGATTTCATCCGGGATGCCATTGCCGAGCGGGCACAGTTCGGTTTTGTCACCAAGGTGCGCGTTGTCGCATCCGCTCTCTCTGACGAGGGACCGCTGATCGGTTCGGCCGCGCTCATTCACCGGGCAGAACTGGTTCCGCCCGCCGTCTGAAGCCAGCATTAGAAACAGAAGGGGGACGATCGCCGAAGCGACCATCCCCCTTGTGTAACCTGCCTAGCGGCCGAGCTTCAGTTCAAACGAACCGAGGCTCGTGGTCTTGCCGCTGGTGATTGTGAACGACTTCTTGTTCGACGGAAGTTCTGCCCAGAACGGCGCACCCGAGACGAACAGTGCGTCGAAGGACAGCGAGTCGACCGTGTACTTTCCGGTGCGACCGCTCGCGGTGAGCACTCCTCTGTCGACGGTGATGCTCGCACTGCCGAGCTTGGAGGTAGCGAACCCGTTACCGGTTACCGGCACTCCGGCCAGGCTGACCGTTCCGGTCACCTTGCCAAGGACCTTGCCGGCCTTGAGGTTCTTCTTTGTCGACTTCGCGACCTTCACCGTGGTCACCGCACTCTCTTCACGACCGTCGAGGTAGCTGTAGATCGAGTACGTACCCGGGATGAGCCCCTTGATCGTGTACTTGCCATTCTTGATCTCTCCGCCGAAGCCGTAGAGCGCGCGCGAGCTTGCCGAGACCGATCCGTTCCCGGAGGGGCTGACCGTACCGCTCAGTGTGACCGTCTTTTTCTTCAGGCTGAGCGTACCGACGGCCGATTTCTTGCCGCCCTTGACCGAGACCTTCTTGATTGCGTAGAACTTATCCGCACCGTCCTGGACGTAGAGGGTGTAGGAGCCAGTCGGAAGACCCTTGATCGAGAACTTGCCCTTCGACTTCGTTTCTACATAGCCGGTGCCCACGAGCTTGCCCGACTTGACGGCGTATACCTGGGCCCACGTGGCACCCTTGGTCACCTTGACCGATCCGGACACTTCACCGGCGGCCGTAAGCGCCGCGTTGACCGTCACGGTCTTGCCTGCCACGACCTTTGGCTTGAACACCTTCGCTACGACGCTGGCCGAGGCGGCGCGTCCGGAGTTGGCGAACGAGAGGTTGTAGGTTCCGCTCGTCAGTCCCTTGATCGTGTAGGCGCCCTTTTTGTCGGTGGTTGCGAATCCGCTGCTCAGGCCCTTGTAGGCGTAGACGTCGATGCCGGAGACGGCTTTGCCCTTCACCTTGACGACACCCTTGATCGACGCGCCTGCCGTGGGTACCGCGGAAATCGAGGTCTTCTTTCCCGCCTGGACGGTGATGGTCGGCGAGGTGTACGGGCTGAACGTCGTGTTGTACAGGTCGGAGGTGACCTTGTACTTGCCGGGGACCAATCCGGTGAACTCGTAGGACCCGCTCGACGAAGCCGTGACGTAGTTGATCGTCGAACCGTCGAGCCTGGTCAGAACAAGGCTCTGCTTCTTGAGCGCAGACGAACCAATGGCGATGGAACCGGGCTTGTCGAACGTGACGTTGACGACCGCGGCGGTACCCGTCGTCAATGGGCTGAGCGACTGGTAGAGGTAATCACGGTTGCCACCCGCCCCGACGAAGACGGGGCTGTAATTCGTGTCGTAGCTGTACAGGCTGACTGCGGATCCCACACCGTAAGGGCTGATGTTGCCGGTCACGTAGTACGGTCCGACGTTGCTTGGAACGTTGAAGCTGTACTCGCCGTTTTCATCGGCGGTGAACGAGTCGTACTTCTTGGAGATCGGCGCGAAGTAGCCCACCGGCGCGAACGGAACGGGGCCGGATGCGTCGGAGACGACTCCGGAGACGGAGAGCGGTGCGGCATGGGCGGCCGTGGCGGGGACGAGAGCCCCCAGCGCTAGTGCGAGTACAGCGGCGACGGCAAGTGAACGGGGTTTCATAGGGGGAATCCTTCGGCTGTGTCTAAGACAATTCGTATCGAACGTATCGTCTGACAAAAACTCGCGTCAACAAATATGACGTCTACTCACACCCCCAGAACGGGGCGACCGACGGTCGGACTACCTCGCCAGCTCGTCCTCGACGAATCTCTCGGACCGAAGGGCGATCGCGGCATAAATGCCCGCGAGTGCCGTGAGGAGAAGGAAGACGAGCGGACCGGTCCAGCCGCCAGTCACGTCGTGCAGCAGTCCGACGACCAGCGGACCGAGCGCGCCGAGCGTGTAGCCGACGCTCTGCACGAACCCGCTCAGTGCCACTGAACCCTCGTGGGTGCGCGTGCGTGAGTTGATGAGCACGAGGCACACCGGGAACAGCACCGGGCCGAGCCCCGCAAGGATCACCCACAGCACTGTCGCGGTCGAGGGCACGAAAATGAGTCCGAGATAGCCGACGACGAAGAAGGCGACTCCTGCGAACACGATCCAGCCGACGTTCTTCAGGCGCGCGACGAGAATCGGGGCGATGATCGACGCCGGAAGCCCCGCCGCGCTGAAGATCGACAGCATGATGCCGGAATCGAACGTGCTCATCCCGGTGATGTCGACGAGTATCTCGGGCAACCACGTGAAGGCCGCGTACGCATTGAGCGAGGACACCGCAAACGCAATCGTGATGGCGATCGCGACCGGTGATCGCCACAGGCGACCGACGACCGCGGTTTTCACCTTTTCGAGCTCGGGCGTCTCCTCTGCAGCAACGCCTTCGAGCACAGCATTCTCGAGCGCAGCGGCGTCCACAACGGCACGAGCTTTTTCGGCGCGGTGCCGCGTGACCAGGATTGCCCAGGGCACGATCGCCACGGCGGCGGTGAGCGCCCAGACGCCGAGCGACATCCGCCAGCCGCCGGCGTCCGCGAGGGGCGCCGCGAGCAGCGCGGGCACCGCGGTGCTGACCGACAGCAGGGTGGCGTAGCTCGCGGTTACGAGACCGATGCGATCGGGAAAGTACCGCTTGACCGCCGGCGGAAGCAGCACGTTGCCGATTCCCATGCCGAGCAGAGCGACAACGCTCGAGATGACGAGCATCGTGTAGTTCGGTGCGGTCGCGCGGCCGAGGTGACCGACGACCATCAGGACGAGAGCAGCAACGAGCGCGAACTCGAGACCGAGCCGGCGGGCAACGGGTGGTGCGATCAGCCCGGACGCGGCAAACAGGATCGGCGGCAGCATGCCGATGACGCCGATCGCGACGCTCGAGAGCGGGATGTCGACCCGGACCAGGTCGAAGATCGGAGAGATCGCAGCGACGGCCTGGCGGAGGCTGAGCGCGACGAGAAGGATGCCGAGAAGAGCGATGGTTCGCCCCGCCCAGAGGGGAGCCGGGCGGTCGAGTTGCACCCGTCAAGTCTAGGCGGGGCGAGAGGTGACTCCTCGTGCGTAAAGTGGGGGCCATGAGCGAAGATGCCGCCGAGCGGTCGGGCCAGGACTCCCGGAATGAACGGGATGGACGTTCCGGCCAGGTCGGGCCCGAACTCGCGCGTTACCTCCCACTCAGCCAGCGCCCGCGACGCGACGAGTCCGCCGTCACCGGCGACTGGTCGATCGCGACCGGCACGGTCGCCGGCAGGCTCGCCGACGCGATCGCCGACGCATCCGCCGAGGCACTTGCCGAACCGAGCCTGCGCGACGGGCTGAGCGTGCTGGAGGTCGCTGCGTTGCTGGCCTGGCGCCTGTCGACGACGCGCACCGAGCGCGCTACCGAGAGGGTGAGCCGACTGTTGCGAGCAGGGCGAGCGGATGCCGCAGCGCGGACAGCGCAGCGCGAAGCTTCGGCCGGCCGCGACGCCGTCGAGGCGCGTTTGCGTGCGGCAGCGACCGCATACGCTCATCGCCCACTCGGCGACCTGTCCGCTGCGGTTCTCGCCACGCTCGACACCGCCGATGCACTCGCCGTCACGCCGGAGTTCGATGCCATCGCCGCGGGCGCAGTGGCCCTCGCTCGCAGCCTCAGCGCTCCCCTGCCGATTCGCGCCGTGCTCGCCGACCACACGCTCGTTGCCACCGACGGCGACTGGCAGGTCGGAACCGGACCCGCAACGCGCTCCACTACCGTGCCGATCCTGCTCTTCCTCTTCGGCCGAGGCGGCGTACCGCTCGCCTGAACTGGTTAGAGAGAAGACCGGGTTAGAGCGAGAAGGCTGGCTTGATCATCGGCGGGTAGCCGAGGATCTCGCGGATGCGGCGCTCGTCGCGCGTCATCTGCGTCACGAGTTCGTCGGCGCTGTTGAACTTGTTCATCGGTCGGATGTACTCGACAAACGCCAGCTCGACGGTCTTGCCGTACAGGTCGATCTTCTTGTCGAGCACGTGCGCTTCGACCTGGCGGTCCGGCACTCCCTCGAACGTCGGGTTGTTGCCCACCGAGACCGCAGCGCCGAGCTTCAGCCCGTCGACGCTCAACCAGCACGCGTAGACACCGTCGGCCGGAACAAAGCCTTCGATCTCGGGCGACAGGTTCGCGGTCGGGTAGCCGAGCTCGCGGCCGCGCTGCGCACCGGGAACAACGAGCGATCGGATGCTCGGCTCGTGCCCGAGCAGCGTCGCGGCTTCTTCGACGCGGCCCTTGCTGAGCAGCTCACGGATCCAGGTCGACGATGCCCGCCGGGGCTGCTCACCCTCGGCGACCGGCGTCGCGCTGACGTCATCCACGAGTCGCACCTCGAAGCCGGCGGCGGCGCCGAGCTCGGTGAGGCGCTCGATGTTGCCGGCACCCTTCGCTCCGAAGCGGAAGTCCGAGCCAACGAGTACCACTCGCGCGTGCAGCGCGTCGACGAGGATATCCTGCACAAACGCCTCGGGCGACAGCTCGCTGAGGGCACGGTCGAAGGTCAGCATGAGGGTCGCGTCGAGCCCGGTGGCGGCGAGCAGGTCGACCTTCTGGCCGTTGCTGACGAGCGGTGCCGGGCACGCTGCGGGGTTCAGCAGGGCGAGCGGATGCCGGTCGAACGTCACAGCGATCGCCGAGAGCGAGCGCTCGCGGGCAATGTCGATCAGATTCGTGATGACGCGACGGTGACCGGCGTGGACGCCGTCGAACTTTCCGATCGCGACGGCGCTGCCGCCGAGGTCAGCCGGAACGTCGCCGAGACCCGTATAGAGCTGCACGACTACGCCTGCCCAACGGCCGCTGCAGGGCGCGGACGCTTGCGGTACAGCCAGATGATTCCGAGGATCGGCAGCACGAGCGGAACGAAGGCGTAACCTCGGCCGAAGAACGACCAGACGGCGTTGTCGGCGAACAGTTCGGCGTCGAACACGCTGAGCGTGCCGACGACGAGCACGCCGACGAGTTCGAAGCTGATCGTGATGACGGCGATCCGGTACCAGGTGCGGCCGGGCACGAGCAGTGCGATCGTCGCCACGATGTAGACGACGGCAGCGAGTCCGGTCAGGGAATAGGCAAACGGTGCATCGTCGAACTCGGCAACGATTTGCACCACCGCGCGACCGGTTGCGGCGAGTGCGAGGAGCCCGTAGGCGGCGATTAGTACGCGCCCGAGTCCGCTGGACCGGGTGGGAGTTGTTGTGGTCATCGGTTACAGGTTATGCGATCTGGACGAACCAGATTTGATACATGCGGTAGACCATGACGGCAGCGGCGAGGCAGGCGACCCCGAGCACGACGGTGCTCCACTTGTTGCGCTCGATCAGGCCCCATAAAACGGCGAGGGGTGGCACGAGAACAACCGACACTAGGTAGGCCCAGAACTCGAGTCCGCTTCCGGTCGGGTAGTTTCCCGCGAGCGGAGACACGAGCGAGATGACCAGCTGGATGACGAGCAGCAGTTCGACGAGGGCCGTCGCGCCATTCGTGATGTCGGCGGGTTTTCTCCCGAGAAGTCCAAGCACGATGCACAGCAGGCCGGCGGCGCACGCCACCCCAACCACCACGAAAGTGAACCACGGGATCATGCGCGCACCTCGTCGCTCGGAAAGTTGACGATCGGACGAACACGTTCGCCCCGCGCCTCGACGAGGCCGACGAGCCTGTCGCCCGGGCCGATCGCCGCGATCGGCCCGTCGTGGCCGACAAACGAGCCGGCCGGGATCCGCTTTCCGTGCATGAGGTCGGTGACCTCGGCCTCGTCGAGCGCGAGTTCGGGAAACAGCATTCGCGCGACATCCGCCGGCGCGATGAGGTGGTCGATGAGTTCTTCGGTGGTGAGCGTCGGCTGGGCATCGCGAACTCCGAGGTTCACGGCGTTGTCGGTGGTGAACGGACCGACCTTCGACCGGCGAAGGGCGGTGAGGTGCCCGCCGACGGCGAGCGCCGCGCCCAGGTCACGCGCGATTGCCCGGATGTAGGTTCCGCTCGAACACTCCACCCGAACGTCGACTTCGACGGTCGCCCCGCCGAGGCGAACGCCGAGTACCTCGATCGCGCTGATCGTCACGCGCCTGGCCTTGAGTTCGACTTCCTCACCGGCGCGCACGAGGTCGTAGGCGCGCTGGCCGTTGATCCTGATCGCACTCACGCTGCTCGGCACCTGGTCGATCTCGCCGACGAAGCCGCCGAGCACCTGCTCGATGGCCTCACGCGTGACGAGTGACGCATCCGCTGTGGCTGTGACGTCGCCGTCGGCGTCGTCCGAGTCGGTCGTCTCGCCGAGCTTGATCGTCGCGAAGTATTCCTTGCCGAGGCCGACAAGGAAGGTCAGCAGTCGGGTCGAGCTGTTGAGGCCGAGCACGAGCAGGCCGGTTGCCATCGGATCGAGGGTTCCGGCGTGACCAACCTTGCGGGTGCCGGCGACCTTGCGCGTTCGTGCGACGATGTCGTGGCTCGTGAGCGCCGGGGATTTATCGACGAGCAGGATGCCGCTCGTCGTCATCGACGGAGCCTTCATTTCTGCGGCGCTGTCGATGCGTCGACGGCCCCCGAGCCGAGCGCGAGCTCGAGCCTCTCGGGAAACGCTGCGGTAAGGAGTTCTGCTGCGACGGGATTCGAGTCGTACTCGTCGCTCATTCTGATGCCGATCATGGTGTTAACAAGCATCCCACTCGCGAGGAAGGCCTGGCTCTCATCCGCGCTGTAGCCGGCCTCTTCGCGAAGAAACGTGTAGACCTCGAGGAACCCGCACCGCGCTGTCTCTCCGATGGCCGGGTCGGAGCCGAGTACGAAGCCGTGCATGAGCGACAGCAGCAGTCCGCGGTCCTGCAGCAGGTCGACGTAGGCGAGGCCGAGCCGACGGCTGAGCGGTTCGTCGCTCTCTTCGGCCAGTGTCGCCCGGAACGACGTGAGCAGCAGGCCGAGGGCGCGCAGCAGCACCTCGAGAAAGAGTTTCTCTTTCGTGCCGAACATGCGCACGACGTACGGCTGGCTCACGCCGGCGGCTCGTGCCACCTGCGCGGTTGTCGCGCCGACGTAGCCGTAGTCGCCGAAGACCTCGGTGGCTGCCGCGAGAATCGATTCCCGGCGGTCTTCCGACCGCATTCTGGCGAGTTTCGCGGGAGGCTGCGCTGCTGAATCGGTCACGGTTGACATGGTATCAGTCGATAACTAAAGTAGCGATAAGTAATCAGTCGATACCTAGGGCGCGTCACTCGCCCGCCGAACGGATCCCCATGACCTTCCCCGCTACCCCCGGCCGCCGCATCCCCGTCTGGCTGGCGATCGCTGCGGCATCCGTGCCGATGTTCATGGCGACGCTCGACAATCTCGTCATGACGAACGCGCTCCCGACCATCCGTGTCGACCTCGACGCCAACGTCGAAGAGCTGCAGTGGTTCGTCAACGCGTACACGCTCGTGTTCGCGACGTTCATCCTGATGGCCGTCGCCATCGGTGACCGGTTCGGCCGCCGCTCGGTCTTCGTCGCCGGAATCATCGTGTTTACGATCGCCTCCGCGGCATCCGCTCTGAGCACCGAATCGTGGATGCTGATCGTCAGCCGGGCATTCCAGGGACTCGGTGGCGCGGCGGTCATGCCGCTCTCGCTCACCCTGCTGGCCGGCTCGGTCCGGCCGCAGCTCCGCCCGCTCGCCATCGGCATCTGGGGCGGGATTTCCGGGCTGGGAATCGCTCTCGGACCGCTCGTCGGAGGCGCCGTGGTCGAGGGACTCAGCTGGCAGGCGATCTTCTGGATCAACGTGCCGATCGGCGTTCTGTCCATCCCCCTCGCCCTGCTCGCGCTGCCGAACACCTTCGGCGATCGCGTACGAGCGGATGTCGCTGGCCTGCTGCTCGCCGGCGCGGGAGTGCTCGGAATCGTCTACGGGATCGTCCGCGGCAACGAGGCCGGCTGGTCGAGCGGCGAAGTCGTCGCGTCCCTGGCGCTCGGTGCCGTATTGCTGGTGGCGTTCGTGCTCTGGGAAAAGCGAACGGCCGCGCCCCTGCTTCCGCTTCGCCTGTTCAGCGACCGCAGCTTCACCGTCGCTAACATCGTCGGCCTCACCTTCAGCTTCGGCGTCTTTGGATCGATCTTCATCCTCATCCAGTTCCTGCAGATCGTGCAGGGCTATTCGCCGCTCGAAGCAGGTGTGCTGACGATGCCGTGGACGCTGGCCCCGATGGTCGTCGCTCCGCTCGCCGGGCTCATCGCGCCGCGCGTCGGAACCCGGGTGCTCATCACCACCGGCCTCGCCCTGCAGGCGCTCGGTATCGGCTGGCTCGCCATCACGATGGGCGCCGAGACGCCTTACTCCGTTTTCCTGCCGGCGTTCATCTTCGCCGGGGTCGGCATGGGACTGGTCTTCGCGCCGATCTCGACCGCTGTGCTCGCAACGATGAAGGATGCCGACCACGCGAAGGCGTCCGGCGCGAGCTCGACGCTGCGCGAGATCGGAGTCGCGCTCGGCATCGCAACCCTCACGGCGATCTTCGTCGGCGCCGGCGGTGAACTCACGGCGACCGCCTACGTCGACGCTGCGATTCCCGCCGTGCTCGTCGGCGCGGCAGCCCTCGCTCTCGCCGCGGTGTTCTCGCTCGCGCTTCCGGCCGGCAGGTCGTCGACCGCGCACGGTGAGCCCGAGCCGGCGGTCGAACCGGTCGAACTCGAGCCGGTCGCCTGATCGGCACTGCCAGCACCGCTCGGTAGGATTCAGCCATGCGGGTTGGGGTGATCGGAGCCGGCGCGGTCGGCGGTTCGATCGCCGCACTACTGGTGCGCGGCGGGCACTCGGTCGAGGTCACCGCTCGCGGCGAGCAGCTCGCGGCAATCCGCACCGGCGGCATCCGCCTTGCCGGCGCGTGGGGCGACTACACCGCCACGGTGCTCGCAAATTCCCAACTGACCGTTCCCGCTGAACTCGTCATTGTCACGACCAAGGCACAGGATGCCGCAGCGGCGATCGCGTCGAACGCGCACGGTGTAGACGGCGCACCGATTCTCGTCGTCCAGAACGGGCTCGCGAGCCTCGACACCGCCCGGTCGCTCGCACCCGGCTCCGACATAGTCGGCGGACTCGCGATGTACGCGGCGTCGTTCCTCTCCCCCGGCCGGGTCACCATCACCACCCCGGGCGTGACCTACCTCGGAAGCGGAAACGCGAAGGACAACGGGGTACCGGCGCGCTACGTCGAGACGGTACTCGGCGAAGTGATGCCGGTGCAGGTCACCGACAACTTCGTTGGCGCCCAGTGGTCGAAGCTGGTGGTCAACCAGATCAACGCCCTGCCCGCGATCACCGGACTGAGCGCCCAGGAAGTCATCGCCGACGGTGGGCTTCGCCGGATCATGACGGCGAGCATCCGCGAGACCGTGCGGGTCGGGTTCGCCAGCGGCATCACGTTCGCGCCACTGCAGGGACTCAGTAACCCGCTGCTGCGCGCAATCGCTCACCTTCCGCTCGTTGCGGCGCAGGCGCTGCCGCTCACCCTCGCGAAGCGAATGGGAACGACGCCGAACCCGGGGTCGACCCTGCAGAGCATTCGCCGTGGCCAGCTGAGCGAGATCGATTTTCTCAATGGCGCGGTCGTCGAGCGCGGAGCCGCGAGCGGCATCCCGACGCCCGTCAATGCCACCCTCGTCGAGCTCGTGCACGACGTCGAGCGCACGGGCGACTTCTACTCCCCCGCCGCCGTTGTGACCCGCGTGCGGGTGTAGCGAACGAGGCTGGGTGACTATTCGCTCAGCAGCTGCCCGATTAGCGGCTGCCCGATTAGCAGCTGTCGGCAAACACGCGGCGCGGGTGCTCGGCGTCGGTGTTGTCGATGAGAGCGGATGCCGCAGCCCGGGCGTCCCGATTGCGGCGTTCGTCGTTGCGGTCATCCAGCCAGACCGTGTAATTCCAGTGCCCGGATACCGCGAGGGCTCCGACCTCGTCCCCGCTCGCGACCAGCAGCGAGTCGGCGTTCGACTCATCGCGCGGAGGGATGTCGGTGCCGACGATCGAGGCTCGGTAGACCGCACGGCCGGTGGCGGCGATCGCCTCGGCCAGGTCATCCGCGAACGCGGCTCCCGCCTCGGTCGACGAGGCAGCGATGCCGACGTTCGCGCGACCGGATCCGTAGTTGTGGGCGATGTCTTCGGCCAGGGCGGCGAGTATGTCGCCCTTCTGCGGCTGCCAGCGGTGCGGGGCTTCTGCATTCGTGGCGGCGTCAGTCTGTTTCTCGGGGAGTGACATACCGCCAGTCTAGGTTTGCGGCGTCGAAAGCGCCGGGGATGCGCCGTGCTCCCTGATCGATCGGGGCGGTTAGGCTCGACGGGTGGCATCTGAACCGGCGCGAACCGAACCGGAGTCGATTGCACCCGCGGTCAGCGAATGGTTCGTCGCTCACGGGCGGGACCTGCCCTGGCGTCGCCCCGGGTTCAGCGCCTGGGGAACCCTCGTCAGCGAGTTCATGCTGCAGCAGACGCCGGTAGTGCGCGTCATCCCGAGGCTCGAAGCCTGGTTGCTTCGCTGGCCGACCCCCGCCGATCTTTCGGCGTCGCCGTCCGGCGATGCTGTTCGCGCGTGGGACCGCCTCGGCTACCCGCGCCGCGCGCTCAATTTGCACGCCGCGGCCGTCGCAATCACCGAGCGGCACGGCGGGGTTGTGCCGCACGACGTCGACGAACTGCTCGCGCTTCCGGGGGTCGGCGACTACACCGCGCGTGCCGTCGCCGTCTTCGCGTACGGCCGGCGGCATCCGGTCGTCGACGTGAACATCCGCCGGGTGATCGCCAGGGCTGTCGTCGGCGACGGCGAGCCCGGGCCCGCCCGCACGAAGATCGATCTGGCGGCGATGGAGGCGATCCTTCCGCCGGATGACGAGGGCGCCCGACGCGCGAACGTCGCGATCATGGAACTCGGCGCGCTCGTCTGCACTGCGCGTTCGCCGAAGTGCGAGGCCTGCCCGATTGCCACGCAGTGTGCGTGGCGGCTCGCCGGCTACCCGCCGTTCGAGGGCAAGCGCGCCCCGGTGCAGAAGAAATTCGAAGGAAGCGACCGCCAGGTGCGCGGCCTCATCATGGCCGAGCTACGAGCGAGCGACATCCCGGTGACACAGCCAGAGATCGAGTCGGTGTGGCCGGATGCCGCCCAGCGCGACCGCGCACTCGCGGGCCTGCTGCGGGACGGCCTCGTCATCCGCTCAGCAGAGTCCACTGAGGCGTACACTCTCCCCGCTTAAACCGACTTGCCCACTTTGGCCCCGTTTCTTGCGAAAATCGGGGCCAAAGTGGGCAAGTCGGTGATCAGAGGTTACGGGCGGGGGCCGGACTCGAAGACTGCGTCATCGTCGTCCGAATCGTCGTCATCCGACTCGTCGTCCTCGTCGTCTTCGAACGCGCGGGGCTTGATGTACGGGTCCTCATCGCCGGCGTACTGCGCGGTCTTCTTGAGTTCCTCGACCTCGGCGTCACGCGAGTGCGCCTCCGAGAGCAGCGACTCGATGAGCGCGGCGTTCTCGGGAATACCGTCGGCGATGAATTCGAGGCTCGGCGTGAGCCTGGCCGTGATGTTCTTGCCGACTTCGCTGCGCAGCATTCCGGTAGCGGACTTGAGGGCGGCGGCCGAATCGGCGCGCTCCTCATCCGTTCCGTACACCGTGTAGAAGATCGACGCGTGCTGCAGGTCGCCGGTGACGCGAACGTCGGTGATCGTTACGAACCCGAGGCGGGGATCCTTGAGTCCACGCTCGAGCGCCTTGGCAACAATGACTCGGATGCGGTCCGCCATTTTGGCGGCGCGTGCTGGATCAGCCATGTCGATCACATTCTTTCTGTAGCAGGTGCTTTATCAACTGACGCTTGGTGAGTGCAGCTGTTCTTACGTTAAGGCACCGATGGGGGACGTAAACGCCGAAGCGTTCACCTCCCCCATCGATGATGGTCAGGCCCCGCTTAGACGCGTGGCTTTTCCTTCATTTCAATTGTCTCGATCTCGTCACCGATCTGGATGTCGTTGAACTTACCGAGGCCGATACCGGCTTCGAAGTCCGTACGAACCTCAGTGACGTCATCCTTGAATCGACGCAGCGACTCGATGGCGAGGTTGTCGCCGACCACAACACCGTCACGGATGACGCGCGCCTTGGCGTTGCGCGTGATCGTGCCGGAGCGGACGATGACACCCGCGACGTTGCCGAACTTGGAGGAGCGGAAGATCTCGCGAATTTCCGCGACACCAGACTGCACCTCCTCGAACTCGGGCTTGAGCATTCCCTTGAGGGAGTTCTCAACGTCTTCGAGTGCGGCGTAGATGACCGAGTAGAACCGGACGTCGACACCTTCGCGGGACGCGCGGTCGCGCGCCTTCGGGTCGGGGCGAACGTTGAATCCGATGATGATCGCGTTGTCGACCGTTGCGAGGTTGACGTCGCTCTCGGTGACAGCACCAACACCGCGGTGGATGATGCGCAGCTGAACCGAGTCATCCACATCGATCTTGAGCAGCGACTCTTCGAGTGCTTCAACAGCACCGGAGACGTCACCCTTGATGATGAGGTTGAGCGATTCGACCTTGCCGTCTTCGAGGGCCTTCGTGAAGTCCTCGAGGCTGATGCGCTTGCGGCTACGGGCCAGCAGGGCGTTGCGCTCTACTGCCTCGCGCTTTTCAGCGATCTGGCGGGCGGTGCGGTCATCGTCGGTGACGAGGAACGTGTCGCCGGCGCGGGGAACGGAGGTGAGTCCGAGCACCGATACCGGGCGAGCGGGCGTCGCGAACTGAACCGCGGTGCCGTTCTCGTCGAACATTGCACGGACGCGGCCGTACGCCGTTCCGGCGACGATTGCGTCTCCGACTTCGAGCGTTCCCGACTGGATGAGCACGGTAGCAACCGCACCGCGACCCTTGTCGAGCTTCGCTTCGATCGCGACTCCGCGGGCGTCCTTGTTCGGGTTTGCGCGCATGTCGAGGCCGGCGTCTGCGGTGAGCAGAACGGCGTCGAGCAGGGTGTCGATACCGATGTTGTTGAGCGCCGAAACGTCAACGAACATCGTGTCTCCACCGTACTCTTCCGCAACGAGGCCGAATTCGGTGAGCTGCTGGCGAACCTTGGCCGGGTTAGCGCCGACCTTGTCGATCTTGTTCACTGCAACGACGATCGGAACGCCGGCTGCCTGCGCGTGGTTGAGAGCCTCAACCGTCTGCGGCATGATTCCGTCGTCCGCCGCGACCACGAGGATCGCGATGTCGGTGACCTGCGCACCACGTGCACGCATGGCGGTGAACGCCTCGTGACCCGGGGTGTCGATGAAGGTGATCTTGCGTTCGATGCCCTCGTGCTCGGTGACGACCTGGTACGCACCGATGTGCTGCGTGATGCCACCGGCTTCGGAGGCAACGACGTTCGCGTTACGGATGGCGTCGAGCAGGCGCGTCTTACCGTGGTCAACGTGACCCATGACGGTGACCACCGGCGGACGAATCTCGAGGTCGCTGTCGTCTTCGTCTTCGAGCTCCTGGTCGAGGTCGATGTCGAAGCCGCTCAGCAGCTCGCGATCCTCGTCCTCCGGGGAGACCATCTGGATCTTGAATCCGAGTTCGGATCCGAGGATGTCGAACGTCGCCTCGTCGAGGGACTCGGTTGCCGTCGCCATCTGCCCAAGGTGGAACAGGACGGTGACGAGGTTTCCGGGGCTCGTGTCGATCTTGTCGGCGAAGTCGGTGATCGACGCGCCGCGACGAAGACGGATAACCGTCGAGCCGTCGCCACGGGGAACACTGACGCCACCAAGCGACGGGGCTTCGCGCAGTTCGAACTCGGCGCGCTTCGTACGCTTCGACTTGCGAGCCTTGCTCTTTCCGCCACCGCGACCGAACGCACCAGCGGTTCCACCGCCGGGGCCACGACCACGGCCGCCACCACCCGCGGGGCGGTTAGGGCCGAAGTTGGATCCGGGGGCTCCACCGGGAGCTCCACCACCGGGACGGAAACCGCCACCGGCACCTGCCGGACGTGCGCCACCGGCGCCGCCGGGACGGAAACCGCCACCGGCTCCAGCCGGACGCTGTCCGAATCCGCCGGGGCGCTGGCCCTGGCCGGGTCCACCCGGGCGCGGAGCACCCGGACGAGGAGCACCCGGACGCGGGATGCCAGCGGCACCGCCAGCGGCGTTTGCTCCACCCGGGCGAGGCATGCCCTGGTTGGAAGAGAAGGGGTTGTTACCGGGGCGAGCGGCGCCTGGACGCTGCATTCCCTGGTTCGAGGCGAAGGGGTTGTTACCCGGTCGCGGGGTTCCCGGACGCGGGATGCCTGGGCGGGGCGCCTCTGCAGCATCCGCTGCCGGAGCAGCGGGAGTCGCGGCGGGGGTCGGCGCGGCAGCAGCAGCGACGGCCTGGGCCTGGCGCTCAGCAACCGTCAGCGGAGCGGGGGCAACCGGAGCTGCCTCAGCGACAACCTCTGGCGCGGCCGGAGCCGGAGCAGCAGGAGCGGGAACGGGTGAGGATGGGCGGGGTGCAGCGGCCTTTGCCGGCGCTGCCTTTGCGGGCGCTGCGGCCGGAGCCTTGACGCCTTCTGCCTCGAGAGCGGCCTTCAGCCGGCGCGCAACCGGGGGCTCAATGCTCGAGGACGGACCCTTGACGTATTCGCCCATTTCTTTGAGCTTGTCGAGGGCAATCTTGCTATCGACGCCGAGTTCGGCGGCGATTTCGTGTACGCGTGGTTTTGCAGCCACAATTCTCCTGTCTGAGCCCGCTCCCAGACAGGGGGCAGGCAATTAGTGGACGGAACTCATTTCGAGCCGCTCATTAGTTGTCCATAGGTCAATCAGCCTGTTCTTTATGGAACCTCGGTTGAGGTTCCTTCTGTGGTTAAGCCAACACTTGCTAGTTGGAACGCGCGGTATCAGCCACTACCGCGAGAAGCGGCCCGGTGTCCAGGGCCGTGTTCGACTTCAACGCCCTGGCAAAAGCCCGGCGTTTGATCGATGCTTCAACGCATTGGGTAGTGGGATGAACCCACGCACCTCGGCCGGGAAGTACAGCGGACGGATCCGGAGTTACGACGCCGGTCCGTTCGACAACCCTCAGCAAAGAGGAGGAGTCGGCACGCTTTCGGCAGCCAAGGCAGGTTCTAACAGGATTCATCTTACCCCCGTTTGAATGTCAGCGCGGTGGAGCCACGCATGTTCACAGCGCGATGGCTCGTTACCTAGTCCTCGAGGATGCTGTCCGGCTGAATGTCGATTCTCGCGCCAGTGAGCTTCGCGGCGAGGCGGGCATTCTGGCCCTCCTTGCCGATCGCGAGCGACAGCTGGTAGTCGGGAACGAGTGCACGAACAGCCTTCGTCGCTTCGTCGATGACAAACGAGCTCGACACCTTGGCCGGCGAGAGAGCGTTCGCCACGAAGGTCGCGAGGTCCTCGGAGTAGTCGACGATGTCGATCTTCTCGTTGTTGAGCTCGTTGGTCACCGCGCGAACACGCTGTCCGAGTTCGCCGATGCAGGCACCCTTGGCGTTGATGCCCGGCTCGGTTGCGCGAACAGCCATCTTGGTGCGGTGACCGGCTTCGCGGGCAACGGAGGTGATCTCGACAAGTCCGCTCGCGATCTCCGGCACCTCGAGTGCGAAGAGCTTGCGAACGAGCGACGGGTGCGTGCGGCTGACCGTGATCTGCGGACCCTTGAGTCCCTTGCTCACGCTCGTGACGTACACGCGGATGCGGTTGCCGTGCGTGTACTCCTCGCCCGGAACCTGCTCTTCGGGCGGAAGGATCGCTTCGATGGTTCCAAGGTCGACGTGAATCATCCGCGGGTTGGGACCCTGCTGGATGACGCCGGCAACGATGTCGCCCTCGCGCCCCTTGAACTCACCGAGTACGTGCTCGTCGGCAATGTCGCGCAGTCGCTGGTTGATGACCTGCTTCGCTGCGAACGCAGCGATTCGGCCGAAGTCGTCCGGGCTGTCCTCGACTTCGCCGATGACGACGCCGTCGTCATCGTGCTCGGGCACGAAGATGCTGACGTGACCGTTCTTACGGTCGAGGTGTACGCGAGCGGCAATGGGCTCGACTTCCGGCGTCTTGGATTCTCCTTCGCCCGCGTGCTTGAGGTACGCGGTGAGGATCGCCTGTTCGATGATGTGAACGAGTTCCTCGAAGGGAATCTCTCGCTCGCGCTCCATGAGACGCAGCACGCTCAGATCGATGTCCACTGAGGGCCTCCACTATTAAAGTTTTCTTATGGCAGGGCCGAACCGCGGCCTTGCCTTCCTCTACGGTACCCGAGGCTGGCAGGCGCTGCTACCAGGGCTTGTCGGTGTAGGTGCTTCCGCCTTCATCTTCACCGCGATCGCGCGCTTCGTCGTCGGCTTTCTGCTGGCCACTCTCGCCGTCCTTGTCGCCGAGTTCGTCGAGCTTCTGTTCCTGCTCACTCGGATCCGGTTCGGCGGCGGCTTCCTGGTCGCTCTGCTCCTGCGCGGCAGCCTTCTTGTCTTCGAGGCGTTCGCCAGCGGCGTCGAGTTCTTCGGCGGCCGGATCCGGCGGGTCGCACTTGTCACCGGCGTCGGTGATAACCGCCTCGCCGGCCTCATACAGTTGCACGGCGCCGTCGTGATAGCCCTCGGCCTCGTAAATGTCGCCGAGCAGTTCCCAGCTCAGCGAGAGGTTGACCCGGACAAGGCATTCCTTGTCTTCCGGGGCCAGGTCGAGCGCGCGTTCGAAGTCATCGATCGCCGGCGTGTAGTCGCCGTCGCCGGCTTTGGCATCGCCGCGGTTGAACCACGGGATCCACGGTTCGATGAAGTTTCCGCCGAGCAGGTCACCTTCGAGCAGCGTCGATGAGGCATCCCGGCTCGCGGTGTACGCCCCGGAGTTGTAGTTCACGATGGCGACCTGGGTCGTGACCGACAACCCCATGAGCTTGAAGGCGAACGCCAGCAGCACGACGGCGACCGGGAGCGAGAACAGCATCCACTTGAGGCGAGAGTGCTTGCGCTTCATCGTGCACCTCCGGAGGTCGGCTGTTTCTGCTGGAGCGGACGCGACGCGCGGCGCAGCTCGCCGAGCGCGAGCGTCACCCGCGCCACTTCGGTGAGTGCGAGCAGCCCGAGAGCGATCGCGACGATCCAGTACAGCTCGACCGGCCCGCCCGGGGTTCCGGGTTCGACGGTCAGCTCGCCGACGCTGATGCCGTTGAGGACGGCGTCGATGTCACCGGGACCGGTTCGATGGAAGTAGGGAACTCCGAGCTGCTCCGCGACCAGGCCGAGCGCCGTCTCGTCGATTCTCGACAGCGCTTCGACTACCGGCGACTGCGAGTAGTCCTGAATGTAGTCGGGGTTCGCAAAGTCGTCGGAGTACCCGTCGAACGACAGCATCCGTCCGCCGGCTTCCGTGCCGTAACCGAGCACTCCCCCGCCATCGATGAGCGGAGCGAGCTTCTCGAACGATCCCGGGGGTGTGTCGATGGTCTGTTCCCCGTCTCCGAGGTAGAACAGCACGCGCGAGTTGGCCGGTTTAGAGACCGCGGCCGCTTTCATGAGGGTCGCGAGGGTTTCGACCGGCTCGTCGATCGTGGACCCACGAGAGTAGATGGTGACCTCCTGGGTGAGCACGGAGGATGCCGAGGTCAGAGCCGAGACGTCCGTCGTCAGGGGCACTCGCCTGGTGGCCGCAGCATCGAAGGTGACGAGCGAGAAACTGGCGCCGGGGAGCGCTTCGGCAATTGCCGCAATATCGGCCTTTGCACCCGCGAGCCGGGTGCTCGCTTCGACCGCATCCGGGTCGAGCGAATCAGGGTCGCCGGAATCCAGCGCACCGTCGCCGTAGTCCTGCGCCGCCATGCTGCTCGTGGTGTCGACCGCGAACCACACTTCGAGCTCGCCGAGCGCCTGCGGCCCGGTACCGGTCGCCGGAATCGTCGGGCGGAGCGCGACAATCAGCAACAGGATGACCATGAGAATCCGGAGCGTCCACGCTAGCCGCAGGCTTCCCTTACGCGACGCGACGAGTCGCCAGGTCGCAAACGCGATGAGGACGATCGCGAGAAAAATGAAGAGCCCGACGGGCTGGACCGGGTTGAGGATCATCGTCCGAGCCTCCAACCGACCACGAACAGCGCGCCGAGACCGAGCAGGGCGAGCCAGACCCAGGCTCCGGGCTGGTCCTCGTGGATGTACTGCACCGGCCCCTTCGAGAGCGCAGCCTGCTCAGCGGTGATCGAGTCGACGATCGTCGGAATAGTGCCGGGGTCATCCAGTGCGTAATAGCCGCCGCCGGTGTTCTCGACGGCTTCCTGGAACTCGATCGCGAGCGACTCGAGATAGCCCTTCGCGCTGGTGTCGCCCGGGTTGATCCCGTACACGCGCACGCTGCGGTCCTTCGCCAGGTCACTTGCCTCCGGGAGCGTGAAGATCGGGGCGCCGGCGACCAGGTTGTCGGTCACGAGAACGACCGAGCGCGAGCGTTCCTGGTCGAGCGCATCAAATCGAGTCACGCAGGAAGCCAGCCCGTCGCCCACGAGGGACGAGCCGTTGCCGATGAGGGTTCCGGCGTAGAAGTCGTCGGTCCCGGAGTTGAACTCCGACTGCAGGGTGTCGAACTGCGAAATGATGTAGTCGTAGTCGCTCGTCAGCGGAAAATAGGTGACGGCGGAGGCGTTGAAGACCACGAGGCTCAGTCGCTCCCCCTCGAACCGCGTAGCGAGATCGGCGAAGACGTCGACGACGCGGGCGTCGTAGTCGACCATCGATCCGGAGACGTCGAGGCACAGCACGATGTCCCGGTTGCGCAGGTCTGGCTGGTAGCTCGTCGTCATCGAGAAGCGGGCGGTCAGTCCGGCGGCCGCCGCCAGCAGCACAATCACCGCGACAGCGATGAGCGAGATGAGCAGGCGGTAGCGCGCAATCGCCTGCCGGTAGCTGTCGAGCCCGGTGAGCCGCTCGGTGTTCGCGACCGGAAGGGATGCGGCATCCGCCCTGCGTCGCCGTCGACGGATGAGGACGACGGCAGCCACGACCGCCGCGGCGAGCAGCAGCCACGCGATCGGTGCCCACCACTGGATTACCTCCATTCGCGCACCAACTTTCGAGCGCGCTCGGCGGCTTCGCCGACGGAGCCGGTCTCTGAGCCGGAGAATGCTCCGGGATAGAGCTGGCCGACGGTGAAGGTCAGGGCGCCGAGCTGGGTCGCGCGCAGGTCTTCGAGGGTCATGTACGGGGCACGGATGCCGCGGGCGTTCGCCGCAAATTCGCGAACCAGCAGGCTGAGTCGCTGGTGTGCTTCACGGAACTCGAGCAGGCCATCGGCACTCGCCCGCTCGACCTCGTCGATGAGCGTGAGGTAGGTCTGCGCGAGGCTTGGCCCCTGCTGAGGGAGTCCCGTCCACGGCGCACCGGTCGCCTCGCGCAGGGCGCGCTTGCGGGTGAACCAGATGAGAAAGATGTACCAGCCGATGACGGCGAGGATGAGCACGATCCCGAGGATGAACCAGAGCGGTGAGAACTGGGCCGGCGGGTAGAAGCCGTTACCGTCGGGCATGCCGGTGCGATTCGAGTAGGTGGAAGAAACCGGAGACGACATCTGCTTCGCTCGTCACGCGCTTGCTGGAGATCGCGAGGCTCTCAAACAGTTCTTCGCTTCGCTGTTCGCGTGCGACGACGCTCGCCGCGAACTCCGCACGCACGCGCGGGTCGTTGCGAACGAACTCCGGCAGGTCGACGTCGGACTCGACGTCGCGCATGCCGCTCGTCACCCAGGACTTGCGAACGAGGTCGGCGTCACCGATCGTCATCCACAGGATCTCGTGCCGAACGTTGAGCCGGCGCAGGAGCTTCTGCTCGCGCTCGTCCAGTTCGCGGTCGTCGGCAACAACGATGAGGATGCGGCCACGACGGAAGCCGCGGCCGACAAATGACAGCTGGCGTTCGAGGCCGCTCGTGGCGCTCTGGAGGGTCGTGCGGGAGTGGATGACCTGCAGCATCCGCTCGAGGTGGCCGAGCGTCGATTCGGGTTTGAGGAACGTCGTTCCGTCGGCGTCCCCGGCGACGAGCGCAACGAGGTCACCGTGCCTGGTTGCGATGTACGACGCAGTTCCGGCCGCGAGCACGGCGAGATCGCGTTTGGTTTCGCCGCTCGCCGCGAGCGCAGCCATGTTGCGACCGGTGTCGACCACGAGCACGATCGTGTGCTTGCGGGATGCGACGTAGCGCCTGGTCTGCAGGGCATTGAGCCGCGCGGTGGCCTTCCAGTCGATGTCTTTGATCTCGTCGCCCGCGACATACGGTCGAAGGTCGTCGAACTCCAGGCTGCGGCCGTGAAAGACCGAGGTGTACTCGCCGTCGAGCATCCCACGCACCTTGCGGTGGGCGCGAATGGAGAGCGTTGTACGCACTCGACGGAGAAGACTCGTCATATCGAAGGTCAGGGTGCCTTTACGGCGTCGAAGATCGCGTCGATGATCGTCTCGGGCGCAACGTCGTCAGCGATTGCCTCGAATCCGAGGATCAGGCGGTGACGAAGCACGACGTGGCGAAGATCCTTGACGTCTTCGGGGATGACGTGGTCACGACCCGAGATGAGCGCGACGGCACGGGCGGCGCGGCTGAACGCGATGCTCGCGCGCGGGCTTGCCCCGAACTCGATTCCGTCGGCGAGCTCCGGCGCGATGTACTGGTGCGCGTGCCGCGTGATGTACACGGCCGAGACGATGTAATTGGTGATCGCCTCGTCGAGGTAGACCTTCTTGACGACATCCTGCAGGAACAGGACATCCTCGATCGTCACGGTCGTCGCGGGAGCGGCGTTGTCGTCGAAAACGCCGGAATCGATCCGGCCGAGAATCGCGATCTCTTCGTCGAACGCCGGGTAGTCGAGGACTTCCTTCAACAGGAAGCGATCGAGCTGGGCTTCGGGCAGGTGATAGGTGCCCTCCTGCTCGATCGGGTTCTGCGTGGCGAGCACGAGGAACGGCGCGGGAAGCGGGTAGTGCACTCCCCCGATCGTCGTCTGCTTTTCCTGCATCGCCTCGAGCATCGCGCTCTGGGTCTTGGCACTCGAGCGGTTGATCTCGTCGAGCAGCACGAAGTTGGAGTGCACCGGGCCGAGCTGGGTTTCAAAGCTCGACGTTTTGGCGTTGTAGACCTGGCTGCCGATGATGTCGCTCGGCAGCAGGTCGGGGGTGCACTGGATGCGCTTGAAGCCGGCGTTGACGGCATCCGCTATCGCCTGTGCAGCGGTCGTCTTGGCGAGCCCCGGAACACTCTCGAGCAGGATGTGCCCGCCCGTGATGAGCGCGATCAGCAGGCTGCGGCGCAGGCTCTGCTGACCGACCACCTTGCCGTCGTAGGACGCACCGATCGTGGCGAGAATATCCTTCGCCCGTTCGAGCTCGGCGGGGGTGATCCGTTCGCTCATGCAATGCCCTTCAGTGTGTCGGCCAGTCCATCGATCGTAACCGAGGTTTTCTCGCCGGTGCGACGGTTCCAGAGTTCGACCGAGCCGTCGGCAGCGTCGCGACCGACGATCACGATGACGGGAACGCCGAGCAATTCAGCGTCGCCGAACTTGACACCGGGTGAAACCTTGCGGCGGTCGTCGTAGAGGACGTCGCTTCCGGCCTTCTCGAGCGTGTCAACAAGGGACTCGGCGATCTCGAAGATCGCCTCGTCGCGGCCGGCGGCGACGACGTGGACGTCGAACGGGCTGACGTTCGAGGGCCAGATCAGGCCGCGCTCGTCGTTGTTGGCCTCGGCGATGACCGCCATGATGCGGGTGATGCCGATTCCGTAGGAGCCCATCGTGACGGTGACGAGCTTGCCGTTTTCGTCGAGCACCTTGAGGCCGAGAGCCTCGGCGTACTTGCGGCCGAGCTGGAAGACGTGGCCGATCTCCATTCCGCGGGCGGTCTCGAGCGGTCCCGATCCGTCCGGAGCGGGGTCACCCGCGCGCACGTCGGACGCCTCGATGAAGCCGTCGGCGACGAAGTCGCGACCGGCAACGAGACCGAAGACATGCTTCTGGTCGATGTTCGCTCCGGTGACCCAGGCAGTGCCATCGACGACGCGCGGGTCGAGGAGATAGCGGATGCCGGTGGCCGAGGTCTTGTCGGTCGCCCCGTCCATCGAGACGATGGTCTCGCCGAGCACTGCGCCTTCGGGCGACCACGGGCCGATGTAGCCCTTGACGAGTCCCTTGTTCTTCGCGAAGTCGGCTTCCGTCGCCGCCTCTACCGCCGCGGGGGCAACGGCAACCTCGACGCGCTTGAGGTCGACGTCGCGGTCACCGGGAAGGCCGATCGCGAGCAGTTCGCGCGTGCCATCGAGGTGGGTGAGCGCGAGGACGACGTTCTTGAGCGTGTCGGCCGCCGTCCACGGACGGTCAGCGCGGGGCTGCTCGGCATTGGCGAGGTCGACGAGCGTCTGGATCGTGGGGGTGTTGGGAGAGTCGAAGACGGTCGCAGCGGGAAGGTCGGTGAAGTCGATCTTCTCGGGCACCTCGGTCGTGTACGCCTCGACGTTGGCCGCGTAACCGCCGGCCGATCGCACGAAGGTGTCTTCGCCGACGAGAGTCGGGTGCAGGAATTCCTCGCTGCGCGAGCCTCCCATTGCACCGGCGTCGGCCTTGACGATGACGTACTCGAGGCCGAGTCGCGTGAAGATGCGCTCGTAGGCGTCACGCTGGGCCTGGTACGAAGCGTCGAGTCCGGCATCCGTGTAGTCGAAGCTGTACGCGTCCTTCATGGTGAACTCACGACCGCGCAGCAGGCCGGCACGGGGACGAGCCTCGTCGCGGTACTTGTCCTGGATCTGGTAGATCGACAGGGGAAGGTCTTTGTACGACGAGTAGAGGTCCTTCACGAGCAGCGTGAAGACCTCTTCGTGGGTGGGGGCAAGCAGGTAGTCGGCACCGTTGCGGTCCTGCAGGCGAAACAGCCCGTCGCCGTACTCGGTCCAGCGACCGGTGACCTCGTAGGGTTCGCGGGGAAGCAGCGCCGGGAAGTGGACTTCCTGGGCTCCGGCGGTCGCCATTTCTTCGCGAACGATCGCTTCGATGCGGCGCTTGACCTTGAGGCCGAGCGGCAGCCACGCGAACACACCCGGCGCCTGGCGCCGGATATAGCCGGCCCGCACGAGCAGGCGGTGGCTGGTTACTTCTGCATCAGAAGGATTTTCGCGGAGCGTACGGACAAAGAGCTGCGAGAGGCGAGTCGACACCCGGCTACTTTACCGGCTGCGGCTGGGGAGGTTGGTGCGAGAGTGTCAGCCGCCGGTCAATTCGGCGACGAGGTATGTCGCGAGCGCGGAGAGAAGCTGCACCGACACGATCCCTATTCCGACGCTGACGACGAGGGCAAGGGCGAGCCGGCGACGGTAGGCCCGTTCGCTCGCACTACGAAGCAGCTCGAATCGCCTGACGATGTCGGGGTCGACGGAAGGATCGGCGGTGTTGTGCCAGACGCGTGCATTCGTCGCCAGCAGCGACAGGCGCTGAATCTCAGCATCGTCCAGGATCGCCCGTTTTCGGCGCAACCATCGCGCGAGGTCAGCACTCGCCAGCACCTTGACCGAAGTGGCGCCCCGCAGTGTGATCCGGGCGGCCCCGACGATGGCGATTACCGGGACGACGGTGACCTGCACCCCAGCGGAGGTAGACAGGATGCGCGATGCTCTCGTGGCTTCGGAACGGGAATTGCGCAGGTGGTCCTGCTTGTGGCCCGACACCATGAGGACTTTCGGAGACGCCCACACTTTCTTTCCGCGATGGTGCTTTGAGTTGATACTGAACACCCCGGATGGACCGATCACGAGATGGTCGATATCGGTGTCTCCGCTGCCGACCGGGATCGCGTGCAGGATTCTCCACTGGCCGCCGAGTCGTTCGAGGACGCGGCCGACGGCAATCTCTCCGATCGCCCCGTCGAACCACGGTCGTGCGTCGTCGCTCACCGGCCGCGCCCCACACAGCCGGGCGACCGCAGATCGTTTCTCGACCGTCGACATCAGGCGCAGGCATTCGACCATGACGCTGTAGCCGGCTGGACGCGCAGCGAGACTTGTCGAGGCATGCGCCACGCTGAGGTCAGACATCGGAAGCACCCTTGATTGCGACTATTGAGATGTACTCAATGTATCGAAGCTCGCCGCGGTGCGCTTCTCCCCAAGCAGGGGCCAGTGAATCAGGTCGCCAGGGGCCACGAGGGGTGGCCGGACGGGTGCCCGACCACTCCCCGGGTAGTGCCGCTCACACCGCTAACCCGATTGACGGAGTGAGCATGCCCGCCGGACAAGAAAGCCCGGGCTGAGGCGACCATGAGGCCCGATTCGGGCCGAGTAGTGGGGGAAGAAAGCGGCCGCCTGAGCGCCGCACCGGGTCGCACGCGATCGCCACGGCATCCACGCAGGGATGCACCGGCGGGTGCGCCATGTGGCGCCACGCGAATACGACCGATCACAGTTTCAACTCCCACAAGTTGGCCACCGGGTTTCCCCGGCGACAACAGCTCCACAGCTGTTGAAGTAAAACTAGACGGAATTATGAAAGATCATCACCCCCACTACGAGTTACACAGGGTTTACTAAGTAACGGAGTGTGTTTCAGTTTTAGCGCGCGAGCCGTCGACGCCCTGCCGCACCCGGTAGCTCGCCCAGGTTGCGGCCGCGGCGACAAGCGCGAATCCAAGCGCAAGCAGGGACGGCAGCGGCTCGCCGCGGAAGGTCATCCAGCGCAAAAACGTCTCGAACCTCTGCTGCCGGGTACCACCGGTTGCGTCCGGGTAGACATTCACCATCGCAAGGGCGAACGCGACGCTGGCCAGCAGGATCACTGCGACAACAACAAGCTGGCCACGCGAGTACTCCGCGGTCATTCCCGACAGGCCGTCCGGCGCCAGTGGTTCGCCGTCGGTTTCGCGAGACGGGCGGATGGCGTCGATGAGCAGCAGGATCGGCCAGACAACGAGCAAATACAGCAGGACGGCGGTCAGGGCGCCGAGCAGGCTCAGCAGTCCGGTCAGCAGGATCACGCCGTAGATGGTCACCCAGTCGAGATACCCGGGTGCCGGCGTCGAGGGCGGTGTGATGACCAGCGCCACCACCGGGACGGCGATGACCGGAAGCAGGATCAGCGGGACATCCGCGGATTCGAATCCCGGTCGGCGAAACCGGATCCGAACCTGCAGGTTCACGATGAGCACAAACGACGCGGCGAGCGACGCCAGAGTGATGATCGCCGAGGCGGCAGCCAGGTCCTGGTTCTCGCCGATCGCGAATGAGCCCCAGGCCCACACTGAAACGGCCATCGTGAGCGCGAAGACTGCGACATCCACTGGCCTGATGCGCCTCGTCCAGTCGACGACTCTCTTACGGCGGCGCGCGGAACGACGAGCGCGTCGCTCGGCGCGCTTCTCATTGGCGCTGACGCCGGGGCGACCGCGCTTTCGAGGATCTCCCGACCCCCGCGCCATTACGCGGTGACGACCTGCGGCGATCCGATGGCGCCGGCCGGCATTTCTGCGGCGAGGCGGTTGGCCTCTTCGATGAGGGTCGCAACGATGTCAGCCTCGGCAACGGTCTTGATGACCTCACCCTTGACGAAGATCTGTCCGCGACCGTTTCCGGATGCCACCCCGAGGTCTGCCTCGCGGGCCTCCCCCGGTCCGTTGACGACGCAACCCATGACCGCGACGCGCAGCGGTACAGTCATGCCCTCGAGGCCGTCGGTGACGTCGTTGGCGAGCTTGTAGACATCCACCTGGGCGCGACCGCAGCTCGGGCAGGAGACGATCTCGAGCTTGCGCTCGCGCAGGTTGAGTGACTGCAGGATCTGCAGGCCGACCTTGACCTCCTGGGCGGGCGGAGCCGAGAGCGACACGCGAATCGTGTCGCCGATGCCCTCGGAGAGCAGGATGCCGAACGCTGTCGCGCTCTTGATCGTGCCCTGGAACTCCGGGCCGGCCTCGGTCACACCGAGGTGCAGCGGCCAGTCGCCGCGCTCGGCCAGCAGGCGGTAAGCCTTGACCATGATGATCGGGTCGTTGTGCTTGACCGAGATCTTGAAGTCGTGAAAGTCGTGCTCTTCGAACAGGCTCGCTTCCCAGACGGCGCTCTCAACGAGGGCCTCCGGGGTCGCCTTTCCATACTTCTGCAGCAGGCTCGGCTCAAGCGATCCGGCGTTGACACCGATGCGGATGCTGACACCGGCGGCCTTGGCAGCGGCGGCGATCTTGCCGACCTGGTCGTCGAACTTGCGGATGTTGCCCGGGTTCACGCGCACCGCGCCGACGCCGGCGTCGATGGCGGTGAAGACGTAGCGCGGCTGGAAGTGGATGTCGGCGATAACCGGGATCTGGCTCTTCGCGGCGATGATGTGCAGCACATCGGCGTCGTCCTGGTGCGGAACGGCGACGCGCACGATGTCGCAGCCGGTCGCGGTCAGTTCGGCGATCTGCTGCAGGGTCGCGTTGATGTTGGTGGTCTGAGTCGTGGTCATCGACTGCACGCTCACCTGGGACTCGCTGCCGATGCCGACCTTGCCGACCTTGATCTGGCGAGTCTTGCGGCGCGGGGCGAGAGTTTCAGGAACTTTGGGCATTCCGAGATTTATTGCGGGCACGGTGCCAGTTTAGTTCGAGTGGTCGAGCGGATGCTGGATGCTGGACGCCAGCTACGCAAAGTCGGCAAATCGCGGCGCCACGCCGGTGAGCAGCACCCCGCGCCGGGGTGTCGCCGCAGCTTGCCGACTTTGCGTCGGCCCGCACGGCTCGGCGGCGACGCCAGCTGTACAGCTAGAGGATGCTGATCGGCTTCACGATGTCGGCGTAGATGAGCAGGGCGCTCATGGCACCGAGCACGATCACGACGGCGAAGGTCAGGGGAATGAGCTTCGCGATGTCGACGGGGCCGGGGTCGCGGCGCTTGAACAGCTTCGCGAAGAAGCGCCGAACGCCCTCCCACACCGCTCCGGCAACGTGACCGCCGTCGAGCGGCATCAGCGGAATGAGGTTGAACACGAACAGCGCGATGTTCAGCGACGCGATCAACTGCACGAGGGCGCTCGCACGATCGGCGATCGGGATCGTGTTGAGGCTCGTGATCTCACCGGCGAGACGACCGACGCCGACGACGCTGACCGGACCGTTCGGGTCGCGCTCTTCGGTTCCGAAGGCAGCGTTCCAGACGTCGATCAGGCGCTGCGGGAGGTTCACGATGATGTGGACGACCCGAACGATGTTGTCGCCGACCGCGGGCAGAACGGCGGTCACCGGCTGCTGAACCACCGCCGTCGCGGCTCCGATACCGAGGAATCCGACCTCTTCGGTCACCGGGTTGCCGTCGGCGTCCTCGAGAATTGCGGTGCCGGCGTCGTCGTAGACGTAGCGCTCTGTGAGCAGCGGTGTCGCGGTCAGGTCGACCTCTGCGCCATCGCGCTCGACGACGAATGCGAGCGGCGTGCCGGCCGATTCGCGAATGATCGCCGTCGCGGCCTCCCAGGTCGCGATCGCGGTGCCGTTGATACTGACGATCTCGTCGCCTGGCTTGAGGCCGGATGCCGCACCGGGAGCAACGGCGTCATCCGCCGCGCACTCCGTCTGGCTGCTGCCGGCCGGAATCACGCACTCCGAGACACTACCGAGCGTGGTGGTGGTCTGCGCGATGCCGAAGCCGCACAGCACAACCGCGTACAGGACGAGCCCGATGAGCAGGTTCATGAACGGCCCGCCGAGCATGATGATGATGCGCTTGAACACGGGAAGCTTGTAGAAGACACGATCTTCGTGGCCGGGAGCGATCGTGTCGGCGCTCGTCGTGCGGGCATCCTGCACGAGGGTCTGGAAGAACCCGGTACTGGCCTCGCGCGCCTTGCCGCCCTCGCGCGCCGGCGGGTACATTCCCGACATCGAGATGTAGCCGCCCATCGGGATCGCCTTCGCGCCGTACTCGGTCTCGCCGATCTTGCGCGAGAACAGGGTCGGACCGAAGCCGATCATGTACTGCCCGACACGGACGCCGAAGAGCTTGGCCGGCACGAGGTGCCCGATCTCGTGCAGTCCGATCGAGAGCGTCAGTCCAACAACGATGATCAGGATGCCGAGAATGTACAGAAGAACGGTTTCCACGCGCTAACCCTAGCCTCGCTCAGCTAGCAATGCGCTGAGCGCTGTTCGAACGTTTGCCGACAGCGCCCTGCACATCACCGAATCAATACTTGGACGGCGAGAACGACAACTGGGCACCGACAACGCCGAGCTCGCGCGAGACGATCTGAGCGCGACCCGGAGCCGACTTGACCGCCCGGACCTTGCCGATGAGCTGGCCCTCCTCGGGGTTACCCGAGAGCAGGATTCCCGTCGTCCCGAGGTCGGTCATTGCCTGAAGGACGGGGTCGTACGACGCACGACTCGCGCCACCGGCGCGGCGTGTGACAACGACGTGGAGTCCAACATCCGCCGCCTGGGCGAGCATCGGCACGATCGACAGCAGCGGGTTACCCTGCGAGGTCGCGACGAGGTCGTAGTCGTCGATGAGCAGGAAGCCCTCGGCGCCCGTCCACCAGGTGCGGTTGCGCAGCTGCTCCGGCGTGACGTCCTTGCCCGGAAGCCGGCTACGGAAGAACGCCGCGAGTTCGCTGACTCCGCTGAGCGCCGCATCGTGGGTCGTCAGGTAGCTGCCGACATACTCTTCCGGGATCTCGCCGAGCAGCGCACGACGGTAGTCGAGCACGAAGATCTTGGCTTCCTTCGGGCCGTACAGGCGCGTGATCTCTTTCGCGTAATTGCGCAGCATCGACGACTTGCCCGATCCGCTGTCCCCGTAGAGGAACAGGTGCGGCTCGGCCTTCGGGTCGATCCCGATCGGAGCGAGGTTGCCCTCATCGACTCCGAGCCAGAGCTTGCGCGTCTCGGGCGGTGCGATAGCTCGCACCTCGTCGAGGGTGATGAGCTTCGGCAGCAGGCGCAGCTTGGGTCCTGGCTCGCCCTTCCACGCCTCGGTCACCCGGGCCGTGAGGTTTTCGATACCGGCCGACAGGCTGGCCGACTGCTGGTCGCCGTCGATGCGCGGGAGCGCCGTGAGCATGTGGAAGCCCTCGGCGTTGAGTCCGCGGCCGGGAGCACCGGTTGGCACATTGCCGGCCGCCTTGCGGTTGATCTCGGAGTCGGTCGAGTCACCGAGACGCAGCTCGACGCGCGTACCGATGAGGTCCTTGATACCGGCCCGCAGCTCGAGCCAGCGCCCGAGCGTGATGACGATGTGCACACCGAACGTGAGACCACGGGCGGCGATCGCCTGGATGTCACGCTCGAAGTCTTCGAAGTCGGCACGCAGTGTGGCCCAGCCGTCGACGATGAGGAAGACGTCGCCGTAGCCGTCATCGACCCGTCCGGCCGCACGCCACTGGCGGTAGGTCTCGATCGAGTCGACGCCGTTGGCACGGAAGTACTCTTCGCGCTTGTTCAGGATGCCGGTGACTTCGGCGATCATGCGACGGATGACGTCGGGTTCACTTCGTGACGCGATTCCTGCCACGTGCGGGAAATTCGTCAGCGAGACAAACGTTCCACCACCGAAGTCGAGTACGTAGAACTGGACTTCCTTCGGGCTGCGCGTGAGCGAGAGCGATACAACGAGCGAGCGAGCGAGCGTCGACTTTCCGCTGAGCGGTCCACCGACGATCGCCATGTGTCCACCGGCACCCGAGAGCGAGACTACGAGGTTCTCGCGACGCTGCTCGAGCGGACGGTCGACGACACCGAGCGGCGCAACGAGTTCCCCGGCGTCACGCCAGGTCTTCGAGACCAGGCCGAGCTCGGGGTCGACCGCGAGGTCGGGCATCAGCTGGTCGAAGGTCGGCGGGGTGACGAGCGGTTCGAGCCAGACCGCGTGGGCCTGCGGACCGCGGCCCCGCATCCGCTCGACCGCGATCTCGAACGTCGAACGCTTCTCGTTCGCGTCGTTGTTCGGCTCGCCGGAGGCGATCGTGAGGCGCGGCTTCGGCGGACCGGAGACGTAGGACGCACGGAACTGGATGAGCGACGTCGTGCCGGGCTTGAGGTAACCGACACCCGGGCTCGACGGCAGGTCGTAGGCGTCGGGAACGCCGAGCACGGCGCGCGATTCGGCGGCCGAGAAGGTGCGAAGTCCGATGCGGTAGGACAGGTGCGAGTCGAGACCGCGCAGCTTTCCCTCTTCGAGGCGCTGCGAGGCGAGCAGAAGGTGAACGTGCAGTGACCGGCCGAGGCGACCGATGTTGACGAAGGTGTCGACGAATTCCGGCTTGGCCGCGAGCAGTTCCGAGAACTCGTCGGCGACGATGACGAGCGCCGGAAGCGGAGCGAGGTCCGGACGGTTGTCGAGGCGGGCCTTCTCGTAGTCGGTGACGTTGGCGAAGTTGCCGGCCGCGCGCAGCAGCTCCTGGCGACGGGTCATTTCACCGGCGAGGGCTTCCTGCATGCGGTCGACGAGTGTGAGTTCTTCACCGAGGTTGGTGATGATCGCCGAGACGTGCGGCATACCGGCCATTCCGGCGAAGGTTGCACCACCCTTGAAGTCGACCAGAACGAAGTTGAGCTGGTCGGGTGAGTGGGTGATCGCGAGTGCGAGCACGAGGGTGCGCAGCACTTCGGACTTACCCGAACCGGTCGCACCGATCATGACACCGTGCGGGCCCATTCCCTGTTCGGCCGATTCCTTGAGGTCGAGGGCAATCGGCATGCCGTCGGTCGTGAGGCCGATCGGAACGCGCAGCCGGTCGCGCTTGAGGCGCAACTGCCACTGCACGTCGAAGTCAATCTCGCGGATATCGCCGACGCCGAGAATGTCGACGAGCTCCGACGACGTCGACTTCTGCGCTTCGTCGTCCTCTCCCCCGGCCGCACCGTAGAGCGGGGCGAGCCGACGCGCGGTCGCCTCGACCTCGACGAGGCTGATGGTGTCGGCGAGCACGTGCGTTGACGGGCCATCCACCTGCACGATTTCGAGGTTCGCTGCTCGCTGGCCGAGACCGCCGCCCGCGGTGAACGCGAGGCGAAGGCGGTTCGGATCTTCGAGTTCGTCCCAGTTTGCCGGTAACTCGATGATCGTGACGCCCTCGACGCCCTCGGCCGCGATGAGCGCACTCGACGCTGAAATCCGAACGCCGTCGATGAGGATGACGAGGTGCGGAAGGCTGGCGTTGCCTGCCCCGGGCGCGAAGCGGGGGCGGTCGATGATGTCGGCCGGCAGCAGCGGCTGCAGTTCGGCGAGGCTCGTGGCGATCATGCGAGCCGGACCGAACTCGTCGTTCACGCGCGGCGATGCCGTGTGCGGAATCCACTTGGTCCAGTCCCACTCGCCGAAGCTGGCTGGATCGGTGAGCACGGCGATCTGCAGGTCTTCCGGGCTGTGGTGGGTCGCGAGCTGCAGCAGCATCGCCCGCGCGGTCTCGCGGACCTGGTCTTCTTCACCGACGACCTCGACGAACGAGTAGTCGTCGAGTGCGATCGTGTGCGGAAGGCCGCGCTGCATCTCGTGCGTGACCATAAAGCGGTGCGCAGCGGATGCCGCTACCGGGTCGAGCTGCGCGAGTGGCGGCAGCTCGGGCGCGACGAGGGTGACACACAGCGGTTCGTCGGCCGTACCGATGCGAATGTCGAGAAAGTCGGATGCTCCCGGGCTGCGTTCCCACACCCTGGTGCGTTCTTCGGCGAGAAACAGCAGCGACGACGGCTCGGGGTTACGCCAGAGCGCCGCGCGACGCTGCTGCTTTGCCGCTGTCCGCACGGTTTTGCGCAGTTCAGCCAGGTAGACGAGGTATTCGCGACGAGCGGACAAGATCTGCGACATCCGCTGGGCGCGCTGGCGCCAGCCGTTGACCGCAACGAACCCGACGCTCGAGAGCAGGAACATTCCGCCGGTCAGGATTCCGGTGATCCCGGTTCCCGACATGGTGACCATCACGACGGCGCCGACGCCACCGAGCATCGGGACCATTGAACTCAGCAGGGTGGAGATTCCGTCGGCCGGGCTCATCTCGGGCGGCGCCTGCACGGCGATCTTGCCGGACGGCACCTTCGGCGGGGCGAGCCGCGGAGACCCGGATAGGGAGTCGCTCATGCGCTCGGTTCCTCACGGTAAGAAGTTCGGGTGGTCGGTCGAGTCATTCGCTTACTTCTCCTGCACGGCGCTGATGGCGAACACCCGCTGGCCTACGCGAACCCTCGAACCGGGCTCGACCGTCGTCCACACGTTGGCGACGAGCTTGGTGGTGTGCCCCTCGTCGTCGACAATTTCGCTTCCGTTGGTGGAGGCGTGGTCGAGAACCTGCACCGACGACCCGGAGACCTGGAACAGCAGGTGCGACTTGGACACCGACTTGGCTGGGTCGTCGATCGAGATGAGCTGGTCACCCGGCGTGAACTCGCGCGGGTTTCGCCCGATAACTCCGGTTCCCGGGATCGTGACGCGCTGCTGCTGGCCGGTGTCGAACGCGAACAGCATTGCGGTGACGCGGTCGACGGTCGGGACCTCCGGCTGGGGCGTCTCCGGCTGGACCGACCCGCTCGGCGGCGGCATCCGGTCGGAGTCGTCGAACGAGTCCTCGTCGATCTCCTCGACCATGAGCCTGCTGCTCGACACGGTCGGCGAGATGTATTCGATCGCCCGTGCCCGCTGCTCGTCGAGCGGGGTTGCCTCGGGGCGAACCTCGGGCTCCGGCGCGGTGAGCGACGTGAACCCGGGAGCGGCGCGCTGCGGTGCGATCGGCGCGGTCGTGGCTGCCTCGGCCGTTGCATCCGGGGCCAGCCCGCCGACTCCCGCAGCGACCGTCGTGACGGCCGGGGTCGCTACGGCGGGCGTGATCGGCGCTGCTTTTGCCGCCCGCGCGGTGACGGCTGTAACGTCCTGCCAGTCGGTGGTCTGCGTGCGTTTTCCCGCGGGAAGTTTGACGGTCACGGTGCGACCGGCGAGATCGTGCCAGCCCTGCGAGCGACCACCGCGGTCCCAGGCGCTGGAGGCGACGATCACCCACGCGCCGACGACACCGACGAGGCTGCCGCCAACGACGACGAGCCCGCGGATAGTCGAACGAAGCGGACCGGCGTTGCGCGGTGACTCGACCTTCGTTGTGCGGATACCGAGCAGGGCGTTGCCGATGGTCTTTCCGCGGTTGGCTTCCCAGACGAGAAGTCCGACCGCGAGCTCGACGAGGGCGAGAAGCCCGAGAACGACACTCGAGGTGAGCAAGAGCACGACCGTGGCAACGGCGAACACCACGAGCGCGTCAATCGTGAAGGCGGCGAGGCGTCGTCCGGTCTTCGCTGGCTCGAGCCCACCGAACTCGGTGGCGAGACCCGGACGCACGAACACCGCCGGGCGAGTTGCCTGGCCGGCAGCCGCGGCAAACTGCCCGGGCGGAACGCCGGGGTGGCCGAGGGGCTGTTGACCGAACTGTTGCGGCACAAAAGCCGGCTGGCCGACCGGATGCAGGTTCTGGGGCTGTCCGTACTGCGGCTGAGCCTGTTGAGACTGTGCTGCCTGTGCTGCCTGCGGCACCCCGGTGGCGAGCGCGTGCGCGGCGACCGGCTGCGCGGCCGTCGGCGCACCCGCTGGTTCGCCGGTGAACCCGGGCGGCGGCGAACCGGCGCGCGGCACTCCACAGCGGATGCAGAAGGTCGTCCAGGTTGGGGACTCAGCGCCGCAGTAGGCGCAGATCACGGGCGAAGCGTCGGTCATGATTCTTCCCCGGTGGTTCGGTAATTCGCGATCACGAGACGACTCCCCGCAGGATATCAATGAGGTTGGCGGCGACAAACGCCGCGGGGAAGACGAGCGCGGTCGACAGCGATTCGAAAATATCGGCGGTGCGCGAGATCCCGAGCGAACGGGCGCCGCGGGCGATCGGTACCATCGCTGCGGCGATCACGAGCGCGCCGAGCACGACGATGATCGTCGCGACGAGTGCCGCGATGGAGGGCTTTCCGACGATTGCCCAGAGCGCGAACTCCAGACCGACGATCGCAGCGGCGATTCGCGGACTCCAGCGGGTGATCGCGGTGTTCGCCTGTCGCGGCGACAGCAGGAAACTCAGCACAATTGCGGCGACCAGCACGATCGTCGCAATGCCGGCAATCGCATCCGTCACCCCTGAGAACAGCAGGATCGGCATCGCGAGTACCGGTAGCAGTGAGAACACGACGGTGCCGGTGCGCAGCTGCCACTGGGCGCGGCTCATGGTGTGGGCCATATCCCTCGCGGTCACCGGTACCGACGGCGGCGGAATCTGCCCGCGAACGGTCCAGCGATTGCGCATGAACTCGCCGTACTCGAGAAGCTGCCCCTCGGGGATGTCGAGGCACAGGGCCGGGAGCACACGCAGTGCAACCGGGGCGGCCCCGGCGACGAGCGCTGCTGCGACGGAGGCGCCGAATCCCGCGACGAGAGTGATGCCCCAGACCCCGGCGAGCACAGCGAGCACGAGCGTGACGAGTCCGGTGGATCCGGTTGCTACCGTGCCGGCGTAGCGCACGTGCACCGCACCCTGCACGACGGCTGCACCGAGCAGGCCGGTGAAGACCGCGAGCTGCGTCGACGCTTCGAGCGAGACCGGAATCGCAATGAAACCGGCCGAGAACGCGAGTGCCGCGGGAACGAACAGCACGGCGGGTGAGAATTCTCCGCTGCGCGAGCGGATGCCGATGGCGGCAACCAGCGACAGCAGCGTGAGCACAACGACGGCCGCATACCGGCTGAGAATGTCGCCGAAGGAGCCGTTCGACCCGCTCGCGCCGGATGTTCCGGCGGCGAAGATGAGAGTTACGACGAGCGAGAGGAATCCGACGCCGCTCCAGAGCGATTGCGCGAAGTCGAATCGTCGCGGAGACCGGCGTGGCGCTCGGGCGGGTGCTGACGTTCCGACCGCACCGAGGTCGATAACAGTCAACAGTGCACCGTCGGCGAGTTTCGGAACCGCCGCGACATCGATCTGGCTTCCGTCGGCCCCGACGACGAGCACCGACCGGGAATACATGTTGATTCCCTCGTTCTGCAGGGATTCCATGACGGATGAACCGGTGGAGAGAAGAACCTGGCGGCGGTGCGTGCCGTCGACGACGATCACCCTTCGCCACTGCGCGACATTACTCACTCCGCGCTCCCCTCCGCACTTCTCTGACGATACCGAACTTCTTCCCGCTCGCGTCGCGCGACCCGGGCTCCCCACCCTCGACGGGTGGAATTCGGTTAGTACCCGCTGATCTTGCGGAACGCCTCTTTCGATGCTGCGAGTTGTGCGAGCAGCTGGTCCTGGGCTCGCGAGAGTTCGGCGAGCTGCTCAAGATCGATTTCTTCGTTTGCAGTGTCGCGGACATCGGCGAGCTTGACGCCGAGGTCCCGGCGGACAGCGGTCGCCTCCGGGCTCTTGTCGACGCCGGCGATGACGTCACGAAACGTCGTCTGGTTCATGTCGATTCGCTGCTGCAGGGCCTGCCAGTCGGAACCGTCCTTGCCCGATCGGCGGTTCTCGGCCGCTTCGGTCTGCGAGTCGGCGTTTTTGGCGGCAAAGTCGCGTCCCTCGGCCTCGACCTCGATGAATTCCGTCTGCAGCCCGGCGAGCTTCGCCCGAAGGCTCTCAACGGCGTCGTTGATGGTGTCGATGTCTTCTTGTTTCATGATTCCCCCGGGTAGCGCGATCGCCTAGACGGCGAATGCGTCGGTTGCCTTCTTCGACGATGCTGTAACGCTCGCGAACGCCGACGCCTGGTTGTTCTTCAGGTCAGCGAACGCCGTCACGATACTGGCCATTCCGCCGATGATCGTCGTGATGAGAGAGATGGCCTCCATGATGATTGCCACGATCTTCATCACCTTGATGAACCACATCGGAAAATTGGCAACGAGCCACGCTGCGGGACCGGCGGCAGCGGGAGCCGAAAAGATTCCGGCGGCGAGAGCGACGATCGTTGTGACGATATCGACGATGGTGCTGATGATCGACGCGATCGTCTTCACCCCTGACTTGGCGATCTCCGCGAGCGTTGCGCACGCCTCGGACAGCGCGTTGCAGCCGGTCGGGAACAACATCAGCGTCTGTGCGATCTTCGTGTTCGACTCAGCGAAGGTGCCGGCGGTGTCGCCCTCCCAGCGCCCCATGAGCTGGCCGGGAAGTCCGTTGATGTTCGCCGACGTAATGGCGATCGCTTCGCCGACGCTCTTCCACGCCTGGCTCGCCATGTCGACGACGTCCCAGCCGCCGGCAAATGGTTCGACGATCCAGCGCTCGAGCGGGCTCGTGCCCGTGAAGAACTTGATCGCGCCATCAACGGGTCCGACGAGGAACCCGCACTCCATCCGAACTTCGTTCATAAAATCTTCGGTGGACTGGCCGACCGGGTCGATCAGCAGCATTGTCGCGCTTTGTGAGGTGATAGTCATGAGGGTGTCACTTCCGCTTGGCCGAATGAATCAGTGGTGAGGTGCGTCAGACCGCGAATGAGCGGTCGAGGGTCGCGTACGGTCCTTCGACGATCGTCGGTTCGCCGTAGCCCACCGACGTCGAATCGCTCATCTCGAACGAGATGGGCTCCCGCTCTTCCCACGCCGTGCGCAGCTCTTCAGCGGTGCGCCCGAGCGGGTCGTTGGCAGCCTGCTCTTCCCAGACCCGGTCATAGAGCGCACTCGTGCGAGCCTGGTCCTCTGCGCTCGGCACTTCGTCGCCGGGTACGAGAGGGGTCATGTCGCCTGCATCGCCTGTCGCTGCATCGTCCGCAATCGGGGTTTCGGTACCCGGAACGGTGGTGTTTCCGGGTAGCGCGGTGACCGGAGTGGTGGTCGGGTCGGGCGTGACAACCGGCATCCGCCAGTCCCCGTCGTCGTCGACCGGACCCGGGCCGTGCACCACACCCTTGTCGTCGGTGTATTCCGGGCCGTACCAGGTGGCGTCTTCGCCGTAACCGCCGATTCCCACCCAGGTGTTGGTCTCGTCATAACCACCGGAGAAGTTGGGGCCGGCCGGGTTGTTGAGCGGTGGCTCTACCGGGGGTTCGACGGGCGGGTCAACCGGTTCGATCGTGACGATGTTCTCGTTGTCGATGTCGGCGCTGTTGTCGTTGGCGTTGGTGTTGGTATTGGTTCCGCCGCCGGAACCGCCGGTGCTTCCGCCGGTGCCACCGCCGGTTGGCGTCGTGCCAGCGGGCGTACCAGCCGCCTCTGCCTCGGCGAGGGCCTTCTCGAGCGCGAGAATCCGATCTTCGAGGTCTTTGAGGTCGCTCGCGTACTGCTCTTCTTCCGCCTGCTTCTCGGCGGCGTAGGTGATCATGTCGTCGGCGAGGTTGCTGCACAGCTGTGCCGCGTTGTCGAAGGCGGTTTCAGCGACTCCTCGCGCCTCGTGGTACGGGCCGATGAGGGACTGGATAAAGACCCCGGTCGCATCCTTGACCCGGCAGTACCGCACGATGAAGGTCTTCATCGCGAGCAGGTCCTGTTCCTGATCCTTATAGAAGATCGAGAGTTCGGGAAACAGCGAGAAATCGTGCTTGATGAGTTCAGCCATTACAGTGCTCCGTCCGTGCCGCCGCGGCGACCTCGCGATCCCGGTCCGGCGGCTGCCGAGCGGGCCTTCGGTTCATCGGCGTCTTCCAGGGTCGGCGCCTTGAGTCCGAGCAGTCCTGATGCGTTCTTCTTCTCGCTCGCTCCGCCGCCCTGGCCGGGCGCCATCATCGAGTTGCGGCCGCCACCGGCCGCGGCAGCCGCAGCGCCGCGCCCACCGGATGCTGCACCACTTCCGGAAGCCGCACCCGCGCCGGGAAGCTGGCCGCCGAGGCCACCGACTCCCCCGAGTCCGCCCTGGCCGCCGATTCCGGCACCCAGTCCTCCGGCGCCGCCGAGGCCACCGGCCCCACCGCCGCCGGCCGCAAGATTGCCTGCGATCTTCGCGCCGCCGGCAAGGCCGGCGGCCGCGAGTCCGCCACCGACGCCGAAGCCTGATCCGGCGGCGCCACCCACGCTCGTGCCGTCACCCTTGTCGTCCACGGAAGGGTCGTTTCCGCCCGGGTAGTTCGAGCCGGGTCCGGTGCCGCCGGGCCCGGTGCCTCCCGGTCCGTCAGAATCATCGTTCGAGTCGTTGTCGGAGTTGTCGTTCGAATCGTTGTTGTCGTCGGTGCTCGAGTCGTCGTTCGAGTCATTCGAATCTGAATCGTCCGAATCGTCGTCGTCATCGTCGTCATCGGAGTCGTCGGTTCCGTCGAACACGGTCTTGGTCGTCGGCTTCTTCCACAGAACCGACGGCGGAACCGGGATGGTGTTGGGATTCGCCCCGTCAGTTCCATCGGTCGAGGTGTCGTCCGGATCGGTACCGCTCTGGCGCTGCTCGGCTTTGTTCGGGTCGAAGGTGCTCGTCGGCGATGTCGTCGAGGACTTGGCTTTCTCAATCTCAACCCGAGGGGAATCGAGCTCAGCCTTGAGCTTGTCCAGCGCGTTCTTCGCCGCCTCTTCGCGCTTCTCCTTGAGGTGCTGGTTGTACTGCTTGACGCCCTCGATTCCGACGAATCCGCCGACGACGCCGCCGAAGACGAATGACCCGGCGATGATGAGTGCCGTCGTCGCGGCGTCGACCTCAGCGTCGGGAAGCTCTTCGCGAGCCGCACGAGCGGTCTCGAGCGACTCGTTCGCCCACCGGACGTACATCGGAAGATCAGCGATGGCGTCATAGTTGCTGGCCGCCATCTGCCCGGCGGACTCGAACGCCTGCGAAATAGCGGCGTCCGTCTTGGCGCCGAATCCGGTCTCGCCGGCGATCGCCTTGTAGTCCTCGGCCGCACGCGAAAGCTCTGGCGCAATAGCGCCGGGGACGTACCAGTCGGCGAATTCCGCGACCTTGATGAGTTCGTCTTCGTAGGCTCCCATTAGCTTCTCTCCTTGAGTGAAATGTCGATCACGTTCGGGACTTTCGGTTCGACCGTCGGACCAGCACGACGGTGAGCACAATCAGGCCGGCGACCACGAGGATGCCGACAACAGCGATGACCAGCAGCACGACCAGGTGCGAATTCCCGTTTGCCGGATCTTCATCCGGGAGGGCAGTCGGATCAGCTGTCTCTTCGCCGTAGACCTCGTCGAATGTCGGTCGATCCATGGTGTCGGTGGTCAGCACCGGGTTGACGTCTTCGTACTGGGTTGGGTCGTTGGCGAGCATGTGGCGAAGCGAAACCGCGCCGTAGCCGTACATGTTCTCGGGATCGCGTTCGAGCTCGTGATCCTCAACGCCGGTATTACGCAGCAGCGACTGTATGAGCTGGGAACCCGAGGCGTCCGGATACTTCGACTTCACTACCGCAAGGAATCCTGCGGTAATTGCGGTCGCCGAGGACGTACCCGACACGAGACCGTGCTCGTCGAAGGATGTTCCCCGACCGATCACGTCGACCCCGGGGCCGACAACGTCGATGTACGGGTCAGCGACGGAACTGGAATCCTGGATAATCCCGTCCACGTCCATCGCCTGCACGGTCACTACGCCGTTAGTGCCCCACATGGTGGCGTCATCGGAGGACGTTCGCGAGTTGGGTCGTGCCGCAACGACGACGACGCCGTTGCGGACGGCATTCGCGACGGCGCTGTACAGCTCATTGTTCGAACCGCCGCTGGAGATCGAGATCGAGATGATGTCGGCGCCATCGGCGACCGCTTCGTCGATGGCAGACGCGATCGCGCTCGTTGTTCCCGAGGCAAAGTTGCCGTCGCCGGCAAGTGACGGGCAGCCGTTGTTTCCTTCGAAGACTTCGAAGCCGGTCGAGTAATAGAGGATCCTCGCATCGGGGGCGACTCCGAGCGGAGCGTCGGAACCGCCGCTGCCCTTTCCGTTGCCGGCCAGGTACGAGATCATCTCGGTCGCGTGGCTCGCGCTCGCGAAGTCGTCGCTTTCGGCAGGTGCCGGCTCGGTTGACCCGACTTCGACGGAGCAGAAGCTCGGCTCACGCACGGTGATGTCGGCGTCGCTCAGTTCCGGTACGCCGGTGTTCACTTGCAGGTCGATGACGGCAATCGTCACGCCGGCACCGGTGTATCCGTCGGCGCCCGCTTCCGCGACCCCGTAATCCTGGTAGTACCAATAACCACCATCGTTGTCGCCCGCGGCGAACGCGGACCCGGCGCTCCCGAGAAGAAGGGCCGCAGCCAGCATTGTTGCAACGCCCGCCCGGGGCGCAAACGATCGAAGGTGTGCCGATGGCGCGGTTGAACGCCGCATTCAGCGAATTCCCGTCGAAGCACCGGGAACGGCCGCGGGCTGGTCGGCGCGCGGACTGGTGGTGGGGACCGGGGCGCCACCGGGGGTGCCAACGGTCCGGGACGTCTCGACATCGAGGGCAGCTCGCTCGATGTTCATGAGCGACGACTTGGTCTCCTCCTCGAGCTTCTGGAGGTCGGCGGCAGCGGCATAGGTCTGCTGCGCCAGACCGGCAATCTGCACCTGGGTGTCTTCGAGTGCGCGCCGGGACACGTTGATCATCCGGCGCAGCTCTGCCTGAAACAGTGCAACGGTCGCGGGCGGCGAGCCTTGCGGCTCAAGCTCCTGCAGGCGAATGATGCCGTAGTTCAGTTCGCGGACCATGCCATCCATCTTCTTGATGGAAGCCCCAACGATTTCTGGGTTGACGCTAATGTCTTCCGACACGGATACCCCCTCGGGTACAGCACGCCCCGTGGTCGCTCTCAGCGACCAGTCGAGGCAAAGAACAGTGGTGTACGACGGTCGGCTGGACTGCGCGAGGCAGCCAGCCGACCGGTCGTTCGCGACAATCGCCAGTGGCGTTAAGTCGCGGTAAATCAGGTGGGCTTTGCGCCCACGGTGAAGCTAAACAGCGAAGCGCTGCGAAGAGGTCTGGTCGCTCTTCGTGTACTGCTGCGAAATCTCATCGGTCTTGCCGGCGATCTGCGTGAGCAGGTCCTGCAGTGCGGTGAGGGACTTCGACCACTCGCGCTGGGCGGTGTCATAAGCAACCTGCGCTTCACCATCCCAGCTGGCGCGAAGCTTTCCAACTTCACTTTCGAGGGTGTCGAGTTCGGTCTTGATGCCGGTCGATCCGGTGCGGATCTGGCTGGCGAGGGCGGCTACCTGGCCCGGGTTTACTGACATTGACTGCATTGTTCAAAACCTTTCAGCTACGAAAATATTCACGATTGTGGATCTCGCCAGCGCGTAGCGCGGCGACGAACGGTCGAGAGGGTGCTTACGCGCCCGACATCATCGAACCGAGGTTCGAGATCGTCGACTGGTGTTCTTCTTCGGTTGCTGCCTGGTCCTTCTCGGTGCCGGACAGTGCTTCTTCGAGCGTGACGAGAACTTCGTTGAGCTTCTTCGTCTGCTGGTCCCACGTGTTCAGGAGCTGCGTGAAGGATGCTGCTGCTGAGCCGCTCCAGTAACCACGAACCTGCTCGATTTCGCCACGGACATTCGCGACCTGGCGGTCGATGCCGGACTTCGCCGTGTTTACGGCGCTTGCGCCCTTACGTAGGGCGCCCTCTTCAGCGGAAATTACCTGGGCCATGTGCTGCCTCACTTCTTCACTCGAGCCTCGATGGGCTGATGATGACCAAACTAGGAGCGGAACCGTACTCGCGATACAGTTACCAATATTGAGACTAACTCCTAAAGCACCCCATAGTGAAGTGTCTTGCTTTACTTGCGTGGTGTGAATTGTTTTTTCGGGGGATTTTGACCGTCGAGACTTGTCGTGTGCTCAAATTCGACTCCGCGTGACAGAGTTGCTGAGGCACCGTGAACACACCGAGGAACGGCAGGATGACAACACAGTGGTAGCTGCAACATCGCATTCCCTCTCGAGCGCGGGCTCGCTGATTCGTATAACGATCACCCATAACGACCGCCGGCTCGACACCGGTGTTCCGACACACACTCCTCTCGCCGAGCACCTTCCCGGTTTCGTTCGCCACCTCGGCGCACTCGATCCGACGCTCGTCTATGGCGGCTACCAGCTGCACCTCTCGGACGGCACCGCACTCATTGCCGAACGCTCGCTTGCCGAGCAGGGCGTGCGTGATGGCGACCTGCTTTCGCTCACCTCCGGCGCTCTCCAGCCGGAACTCCACGTCTACGACGACGTCGTTGAGGCCGTCGGCGACGCCGTCGACCGTCAGCAGTCGGCGTGGACCGGCGCCGACAGCTCGCGCACCGCTCTCGCGGCCAGCACCGCCTTTTTGCTGATCGGGGCCGTATTGCTGGTCTTCTCCGGTGACCGCCTGTTTGGTGCACTCGTCGCCGGTGCCGGAGCAACCCTCATCGTCACCGTCGCGGCCGTGCTGAGCCGGATGAAACAACCGACCGCTGGCCTCGTTCTCTCCCTGACCGCGAGCGTTTATGGCGCGGTCTGCGGAATGCTCATCGCCCCCGCGACCGACCTGTGGGGATTCCCGCTCGCAGCAGCCGGCCTCGGTGCGTTCGTCGTCGGTTTGATCGGCGCCGGAGTCATCGCGTCCCGCCGCGATTTCGCCACGATCCCCGCGCTGTCCGGGCTCGTGATCGCGATCGCCGGAGCCATCACCGCCTTCACGGGCGCCGACGCCAGTGCCGTCTACGGACTGACGCTCGCGATCGCCGGAACCGTGAGCAACGGCATCCCGTGGCTCGCACTCTCGAGCTCACGAATCACCGTAGTCTCGCCGCACAGCGACCAGGAGATCTTTCTCAACCCCGCACCGATCGACGGCAACGAGACGGCGGCACGGTACGCCCTCGGTCACCGCCTCGTGCTGATCCTGAGAATCTCCCTCACAGTTGTCGCACTGTTCGCCACGCCGGCCGTCGTGGGAGCCGGAGTGTGGGGCGCGCTGCTTGCGACGCTCACGTTCATCGGTCTCATGACGAGCGCGAGGCAGGCGTTCGCCCGGACCGAAGTGCTCACGATCATGGGAGCAGGCCTCGCCGGTTTGCTTCTCACCGGGATATCGACCGCGGTGCAGCATCCGGACTGGCAGCCGGCACTCGTGGTGATCCTCGCGGTCAGCGCAGCGGTGCTCGTCGGGCTGACGCTACTGGGCACCCGCACCAACCTCGCCGTCGGGCGCATCGCCGACAGCGTGGACATCTTCTCACTCGCCCTCCTGCTTCCCCTCGGCGTCGTCGTCGTCGGCCTGGCCTAGCGGGGACGGGTCGTGGCTACGAAGAAAGATCTTCAGCAGGCGCAGGCGTACAGCCAGCAGCGCGTGCTCACCGCCTTCACGAGCGGCATCCCCGGCGGCAAGGAGCTCGAGCCGAGCAATCCAATGCGCACGGTCATCGCGGCCGTTGCGCTGGCCATCCTGCTCGTCATCGGCAGCCTGATCTTCGGGCTGATCAAGCCGGGCCTCCCGGCCGGCTGGGACAACAACAAGCTCCTGCTCTCGAACGACACCGGCGCGCGCTACATCTCGATCAGCGGAACCCTGTACCCGGTGCTCAACACGACGAGCGCACGGCTGATGATCCCGGCTGCCGACTACTCGATCATCACGATCGACGAGAGCCGGATTGCGGATGTCCCCCGCGGCGGCACCATCGGCATCCTCGGCGCCCCGGATGAACTCCCCCGGCAGAGCGCCCTCGTGCAGGACGGCTGGACGAGCTGCGTTGTCGGCAACACCCAGCGCACATCGCTGCTTCCCGCAGCAAGCTCGAGCGCGAAACCGGTCTCCGGTGCCGTTATCGCCCAGCTCGGCAACACTACCTACCTCGTCGACGGCACCACCAGCTACGCGCTCTCCAACGATGGAACCGTTGGACTTCTTCGTGCCATCGGCATGGACACCGCGACGCCGATCCCGGTGACCGCGCAGTGGCTCGACCTGTTTGCGAGCGGTACGCCGCTCGCACCACTGACCGTTCCAGGCACCGGTGCGACCGTCAGCGCCGGCGACCTCGAGCTCCGCGTCGGCGCGGCCGTCCACCCCGAGGGTGACCCGGACGACACCCGCTACCTCGTACTCAACAACGGCACCGTCGCATCGCTGACACCGTTCGCCTACCAGCTGTACCGCATTGCCGGTGGCCCGGAAGCGGTCGACGTCTCTCCGGTCGACCTTGCCCAGTTCCCGGACTCGAGCGTCGAGGTCTCGGCGAGCGACTGGCCACTCGACGTACTCGAGCCCGCTGCGCTCGAAGCTGACTCGGTGTGCGCGATTCTCGACACCGACGGCTCGGCGCCGCAGGCGAACCTCGGTACAGCGACCAGCCCGGAGGAGCTCGCCAACACCGAGCAGCCGATCCTGATCTCGCCGACCGGTGGCGCCATCGTCACGGCCATCGGCACCGGCGACCCCAACGGCGGCCAGTACTACCTCGTCGATGGCACCGGTACCGCCTACCCGGTTCCGGGCGCGAATAAAGACATCCTCGGGCAGCTCGGATTCGCCGAGGACGACGTCACCAAGGTTCCCCAGTCCTGGATCAGCCTCTTTGTCGCCGGCCCCGCGCTGACGGCAGAGGCCGCCGGCAATCCTCCGTCGATCGCCGAGGCCGCCCCGGTCGTCGGCACCGGCGACACCACGGACGAGGGTGACGGCTCGGGCGATGCGAGCGCTGACGCCGTCGCGGACGCCGGCGCCGATGACGAGTGCGTCGTCAACGCCCAGTTCACCTCGACGGTTCCCCCGGCACTCGCAGTGCTGCAGAACACGCTCGCCAACTCGCGCGCGACCGGCAAGGGAATCGTTGTCGCGGTCGTCGACTCCGGGGTGGATGCGACCAACGCCCACCTCGACGGTGTTGTTCTCGAGGGAGTCAATCTCGTGGACGACGGGGAGCCCGCGGATGGCCGTACCGACCTCGCCGGGCACGGCACCGCGATCGCCGCCCTCATCGCCGGGCAGAAGGTCGAGGGCTCCGGAATCGTCGGGCTTGCGCCCGGCGCGAAGATCCTTCCCGTTCGCGTGTTCCGCGGCACCGACTCCGAGAGCGTCGATGCCGGCTTCGGTCCGAAGAGCAAGCTCATTGCCGCAGGCATCCGCTATGCCGCTGACCACGACGCGGACATCATCAACGTCTCGATGAGCGAATCGACCGACCAGGTCTGGATGCAGACCGCGGTGAACTACGCCGAGAACAGCGGAAGCCTGATCGTTGCGAGCGCCGGCAACCGCACCACTGCCGTCGACCAGACCGATGGTGCGCGCTACCCGGCTGCCTACTCCACCGTGCTCGGAGTGGCCGCGGCTGACTCCGACCTCGTCGTCAACGGCGACTCGATCCGCGGACCGCAGGTCTCGGTCGCGGCGCCCGGTTCTGACATCTACTCGGCGGCCGCCGGCGGCAAGGACTGCCTCTACGCGACCGAAGCAGCTTCAACGAGCTACGCGACGGGATACACGAGCGCCGCCGCAGCCCTCGTTGCCCAGGAATTTCCGACCGCAAGCCCGGCCGCGTGGAAGTACCGCCTGACCGCGACGGCATCCCGCGCCGGTCCCGATCACCGCGATGACGTGACCGGCTGGGGCCTCATCCAGCCCTACGACGCCCTGACGGCAGTGCTCGACGGCACAACGCGGGGCCCGGACAACCCGAGCGCCGAACGCGTCGTTGCCGAGAAAGCGCCGCTCGAGACGGTCGCCGCGGATCGCGCGATTCCGGCCATCGAGACGACCAAAGCGGTTGCGCTGTGGATCGGCGTGATCGGCGGAACGCTGCTCGCGCTGTTCGCCCTGATCGCACGGCTGCGCCAGTCGGCAACGGCAGCCCGCCAGAAACCGTAACTACGGCCGCTTCGCGACCAGGTCATCCGCTGCGCTCCGCGCCCAGCGCTCGGCCTCGTAGAGCCCTTCGAGAGAGAACTCCCCCGCCTGGTTGGCGGATGCCGCGTGCGCGTCGACGACGCGCTGCACGGTGCCGAGAATGTCGAGATAGCCGATCGCTCCGGCGTGGAACGCGAGAACAGCCTGCTCGTTGGCCGCGTTGAACACGGCCGGGTAGGTTCCGCCGAGGCGCCCGACCGACTTGGCAAGTTCGACCGCCGGGAACGCGTCAGAGTCGAGGGGCTCGAACGTCCAGGTGCTCGCGGTGGTCCAGTCGAGCGGAGCGCCGACGCCGGCGACCCGGTTCGGCCAGTCGAGGCCGAGGGAGATCGGCAGGCGCATGTTGGGCGGGGATGCCTGCAGGATCGTCGATCCGTCGACGAACTCGACCATCGAGTGGACGATCGACTGCGGGTGAACCGTCACGTCGATGTTGTCGTAGTCGACGTCGAACAGCAGGTGCGCTTCGATCACTTCGAGGCCCTTGTTGACGAGCGTCGACGAGTTTGTGGTGATCACGAGGCCCATGTCCCAGGTGGGGTGGGCGAGGGCTTCCCGTGGCGTGACGTCCGCAAGGCTTGCGGCGGTGCGGCCGCGGAACGGTCCGCCGGATGCCGTGAGCACGAGCCTGCGCACTTCCTGCGCGGACCCGGCGAGAAGAGCCTGCGCGATCGCAGAGTGCTCAGAGTCGACCGGGACGAGCTGCCCGGGAGCTGCGAGGTCGGTGACGAGCGTCCCGCCGACGATCAGGCTCTCTTTGTTGGCGAGGGCGAGGACTGCACCGCTCTCGAGCGCGGCAAGCGTCGGGCCGAGTCCAACCGAGCCGGTAATGCCGTTGAGTACGACATCCGCTTCGACCGTGCGGACGAGCTCGCTTGCCTCATCGGCGCCCAGCGCGACGTGCTCCACGCCGAATTCGGCGGCTTGCGCGGTGACGAGTTCACGATTGCTGCCCGCCCCGAGACCGACTACTTCGAACCGTTCGGGATTAGCCGCAATGACCTCGAGGGCCTGAACGCCGATCGAACCAGTGGAACCGAGGATGATGATGCGTCGCATCCGTCAATCCTCGCATCCCACCGGTTCGATCGACGTGTGCGTGAGACTGGAGTTACTCGGTGGCTGCCGGGGTAACCGAGACGATGTCGATCACGAAGACCATCGTGTCGGTCGGTGAGATGGCGCCATCCTGCGATCCGGTCGCACCGTAGCCGTCAACCGGGGCAACGACGGAGATCACGGTCGAGCCGATCTTCTGGCCCTCGATCGCTGCGCGGAAGCCGTTGACGACCTGGGCGGTGTTGAAGCTCGTTGCCTCACCGCGCGACCAGCTGCTGTCGAACTCCTTGCCGGTGGCCCAGTTGACTCCGCGGTACTGCACGGTGACGTCCGCACCGGCGCCGACAACGTCGCCGTCGCCCTCCTTGATGACACCGATACGGGTGTCGGTGGGCGGGTCGATGTCGGGGATGGTGATCGTGGGCTCGTTGTCGTCGGCGAACTCGACGGTCGGCATGTCCTTCATGTCGGCGTAGGCCTCGACCTCGAGCGGCGGGACGATCGAAACAACGTCGACGACGAACACGAGCGGGTCGGTTGCGGCGATCGCGAGTCCCTCGGAACCGGTTTCACCGAATCCGTCGGTGACGTTGATGGCGCCGACGACGCGGGATCCGACCGTCGAGCAGTCGAGAGTCTTGGTGATGCCGGTCAGCAGCCCGGTCTCGCCGATGGTGAACGGCGTCGTGGTCTTTCCGTCGTACTCGGTCGCCGTGGCGACTTCGCCGGTCGTGCCGTTGTACAGGGTGATATCGACGTTGACCTTGTCGCCGGTGGTGACCTGCTCGCCATCGCCCTCGATAACAACGCTGCGCTCGGTATCGGTCACCTTGAGCGGCGCGGTGAACTCGGCGGTCGGCTTCGCACCGAAGTCGCCGGTCACCTTGATCGAGTCAGAGACCGATCCCGATGCGGTTGGCTCGCAGGTGGTGGATGCCGTCCCGGGCTCGGAACCATTCGGGGTCTCGGCCGTTGTACACGCGGCAAGCGAGCCGGCAAGACCGACAACGAGAAGCAAACTGAGGGCAGTGCGCACGACGCACCCTTCTGTAGGTGATTGATGGGCTGTTGGTGAGGAAAAACTGGTGGACCCGTGATCCAACAGGCCACGATAGACGAGGCTCGTATGGAAAGACTGGGAATTGTGGGAGTTAGCGATCGCCAATCCGCTTGGCGCTCATCGGGAGCGCAGCCGAGAGATGACGAACGCGAGGGCGAGGATCAGGCCGAAACCGCCCCAGCCGGCAACAAGCAGGCCGGTGGGAACACCGAGCAGCGTCATCGGGTTGGCAACGATCACGGTGGGGATCACCTCATCGTCGGCGAGGGCTGGCACCGCGACGATGTCGGAGGTGAGCTGCAGCGACGGGTCATCGAAGACCAGGTCGAAAACGGTCAGGTACGGTCCGAAGCCGGCGATGGCCGGGTCATCGACCTTTCCGGCCCAGACGGTCGACTGCGCGGCGTTGACCGGTCGGTTGGAATTCTCGAACTGGCGAAGCACAACCCGCTGTTCTTCAAAGACGTACAGCCGAAGACTCGTCGGGCCGGCGGCATTGACCCCGAGTCGAACCGGGTAGACGAGCTGGTCGGTATCGAACGAGAGGTGGATCGGATCGAGCTTTCCCGCGAGTCCCGCATCGTCGACGAGCTTGATCGCCACAAATGACCAGCCCTTTTTGACGTAGGCCTTGAGCGCGTCGCGCCCGCCCTTTGGCAACGAGTAGTCGTTGGCCTTCAGCCAGGTGGTCATTCCGGTCACGTTCGACGCACGAAGGGTCGTCGCTTCGAGCGACCCGAGGCGCACTCGATCGAGAACCTCCGGTTCGGTCGAATCGCGGTCTTCGCCTTCGACGCCGAAACCCCACCAGTCGTTCACCAGCACGGCGCGCGGCGCCGCGAAGTTCTCGACGGCGGTGAAGCTCGCTTCGTCGCTGGCCGTCACCTTCGCCGGACTCGGGGTCGGAAAGATCAGCCCGGCGCTCTTCGCGCTCGCATCGAGGTCGAGCGAGAACTCGATCTCTTCGCGGGAACCGTCCCACCTGATGATTGCCCGTTCATCGACGACGGTCGCCGTTTCATCGACCGCGGGAGCCACAAGAGCGGATGCCGGAACGGCCGCCGAAGCACCCGCGAGCAGTGCCGACAAAGCCGCTATCGCTCCCCATCGCCTCGCGGTCCGTATACGCACCGCTCCATGCTGCCATAGCCCGCTGGCAGAAAAGCTCAGATCAGCCTTCGAGAACGATTTCCGGCTCGTGATGCACAGGAAAATTGACCGAAGCGGCGATAAAACACTTCTCGCTCGCCTCCCGGTGCAGCGCAAGCGCGAGGGCGGTGTCCCCGCCGACGATCGTCACCCGCGGCCGAAGGGTGACGCTCGTGAAGTGTCCTCCCCCGTTGCCGGTCTGCTCCATGGTGCCGGTTGCGGCATCCGTGTAGGCGCTGACCACAATGCCGTTACTCGCAGCGACGTGCAGGTAGCTCAGCAGGTGGCACTGGCTGAGGGCCGCGATGAGCATCTCTTCGGGGTTCCAGCGCTCGGGGTTGCCACGGAAGACGCGGTCGCTCGACCCGTCGATCGAGGGTTTGCCCGCGGCACTGATGACGTGCTCGCGACCGTACGACTTGTAATCGCTCGTGCCGGTTCCGCGATTACCGGTCCACTCGACGCCGACGGCGAAGTGATGTTCGAGATGCACGCTGTTCCTCCCGGGTTCGGCTGTTCGCGGGGTACCCACGGCCAATAAACTTAGTTCACCATGACTGACACCCTTCCCGCTCAGACCGACACCTCCGCCGCCGCTACGACGGGGGTTCCGATCGCCCAGGAGCGACGCGTCGTCACGACGATCCCCGGCCCGAAGTCGGTCGCGCTGCAGGCCCGTCGTGAGGCGGTTGTTCCGGTCGGTGTCGCATCCGCTCTTCCCGTCTACATCGAGCGCGCCCACGGCGCGATCATCGTCGACGTCGACGGCAACCAGTTCATCGACCTCGGTTCAGGAATCGGCGTTATGACGATCGGGCACACCGACGAAGCCGTCGTTGCCGCCGCGACCCGCCAGCTGGCCGAGGTCACCCACGCGATGTTCACCATCACGCCCTACGAGTCGTACGTTCGAGTCGCCGAGCTGCTCGCCGAGCACACGCCGGGCGACTTCGCGAAGAAGACCGTGCTGCTGAACTCCGGCGCCGAGGCCGTCGAAAACGCCGTCAAGATTGCACGCAAGTTCACCGGTCGCAGCGGCGTTGCCGTTCTCGACCACGCGTATCACGGACGCACCAACCTGACCATGGCGATGACCTTCAAGGCGATGCCGTACAAGAGTGGATTCGGCCCGTTCGCGGGTGAGGTTCACCACGCGCCGAACTCGTACCCGTTCCGCGACGGACTGACCGGTGCCGAAGCCGCGGCCCGCACCATCACCTGGCTCGAGAAGGCGGTCGGGGCATCCGATCTCGCCTGCATCGTCGCCGAGCCGATCCAGGGCGAGGGCGGGTTCGTCGTGCCGGCCGACGGCTACCTCGCTGCGCTGCAGGACTGGTGCACGGCCAACGGTGTCGTGTTCATCGCCGACGAGATCCAGAGCGGAATGGCCCGCACCGGCGCGTACTACGCGAGCGAGCACTTCGGCGTGATTCCGGATGTCGTGCTGACGGCCAAGGGCATCGCCGGCGGACTGCCGATCGCCGCCGTCACCGGCCGCGCCGAGATCATGGATGCGTCGCACCCCGGCGGACTCGGTGGGACCTTCGCGGGCAACCCGGTCGCCGCGGAGGCAGCGATCGCCGTGTTTGGCGAGATCGAGCGCCGCAACCTGCTTGCCGAGGGCGCGCGGATCGAGGGCATCCTGAAGCCGGAACTGCTTCGCCTGCAGGCGACGTACGACATCATCGGCGACGTCCGCGGAATCGGTGCGATGCTCGCGATCGAGCTCGTGATGCCCGGAACGGCCGGGACGACGAAGGAGCCCAATGCCGCAGCCGTGGCGGCGATCGCCGCCTACGCGGCGCAGCACGGCGTGCTGATCCTCAGCGCGGGCACCTTCGGCAACGTCGTGCGTTTCCTGCCGAGCCTCGCGATCAGCGACGAGCTGCTGCTCGAGGCCGTCGGTGTGCTCGAGGAAGCCCTCGCGAGCCTGTAGCGGCAGGGCTCTGGCACCGAAGAACTAGCGCCGTCGCAGCCAGGCGAGCGGCCCGCGCTTCGGCGGCCGCTCAGCTTCCGCCAGCATTTCGACGACGTCCGCCTGTGGATGCTGGCGATCGGATGCGGTTCCCGCCGCCTTCGTGTACCAGCTGCGGACGGAGTGCACCCTGGTGTCGCCGACCGCGGCAGCTGGACCGGTCCAGCTCCACGGGTCGTCGGCCGTTGCGCCCTTCGAGTAGAGCGCACGAATGAGTTCGACGATGACGGATCGTGACTCCCGCGACAGGTCGGAGGGCGACCAGTATTCGATCTCCCGGCCGATGTACATCAGCGGCGGCACGCCGAACTGCGGGTTGCGGGCGGTCGTCGAAACGCCGAGATCGATCAGCCGCAGCGCGATCGCGAGCTCGGGGCGGCCGGTTCCCTGCGGAGTCCGTGGATGGATGGCCTGGCTGATGACCGCAGACAGCGCGACCTCGAACACGCTCAGGCGCGCCCGGTTCTCTTCGGGCTCGACGTAGAACACGTCGGCCCCGGCGTCGATGAGCCAGTTCGCGATCTCGAGGTGTCCGCCCTTGATCGCGATCTGCAGCGGCTGCTGCCCCTCGTCCTTTTTGGGCGGCGGGCGGCGGATGACGTGCAACAGTTCCGGCTTCGCCTCGATGAGTGCACGGACAGTCGTCAGGTCGTCGGCCCGGATCGCATCAAAAAGCTTCTTCACCCGTGAACTTTACGCCGGTTGATGAGTGTTGTTCGTGACCAAACGGAGATTCGGTCACTTTTGGGAGCTCGCTGCCCCTACGCGTACAGCGCGACAACCGCCTCGCGGAACGCGACCGTATGCCGCTCGACATCCGCGGCCGAGGTCTCCGGGCACATCAGCGCCATGTTGTGGAACGGCGTGATCAGGATGCCGCGGTTGAGCGCGTGCAGGTGCAGGTACTGCTGCAGTTCGAAGTCATCGGCCGCCGCGGCCTCGGCCCCGTCGACGGGCGCCGTCGGAATGAAGCTGTACTCGGCCCGCGCACCGATCTGTGTTACCTGCCAGGGAACATCGAACTCGTCGATCGCCGCCTGCACACCCACGCGCCACTCGGTCGCCCGGTCGATCATCGACTCGTACGCCTCGGCGGTGAGCACCTCGCCAAGGGTCGCCCGAATGCCGGCCATCGAAGCGGCGTTGCCGGCGAGGGTCCCGCCGACTCCCCCGACGTCGATGTCTTCGAGCTCGAGCGACGAACGTACCCGCGCGGCGAGGTCTGCGGTCATTCCGTACGCACCAGCCGGAATCCCGCCACCGATCGTCTTGCCGACCACCACGGCATCCGGTTCCAGTCCGTCTCGCTGCGTCATGCCGCCCGGGCCGGCGCAGAGAGTGTGGGTTTCGTCGATGATGAGGATCGTGCCGGTTGCCGTGCAGGCAGCGCGAAGGGCGTCGTGCCAGCCGTCCTGCGGCAGAACGATTCCGATGTTCGTCATGGCCGGCTCGATCAGCACGGCAGCGACATCCAGCCGGGCGAGCGCCGCCTCGAACGCTGCGACGTCGTTGAACGGCACAACCACCGTCGTCTCGTCGAGCGGAACCGGCGCACCGATGTTGCCGCGTCGCTCGATCACCGCGCCATCCTCGTCGAGAGTCGCAAATGCCTCGTCGACCGAACCGTGGTAGCAGTAGTCGATCACGAGGATCTTCGGCCGCCCGGTTACCTGGCGCGCGTAGCGGATGAGGCTGCGGTTCGCGTCGGTCGCCGACAGGGTGAACTGCCAGCTCGGCAGCCCGAATCTCTCCTCGAGCAGCGACGCCGCAATCGCGGCATCCTGCGTCGGAAGCATAAACGTCGACCCCTTCGCGAGCTGGTCGGCGATGGCGAGAACGGATGCCCGGGGCGCATGACCGCACATCGCCCCGGTGTCGCCGAGGCACAGGTCGACGTGATCGATGCCGTCGACACAGGAGAAGTGCGCACCGGCGGCCTCGTCGACGTACACCGGCCAGGGGCCGGGCCACTTGGCCATCCACAGCATCGGTACGCCGTCGGGCATTCGCGGAATCGCCTCGCGCCAGAGCGCCTCGGATGCCGGACGCCCCACCCGGAACGTCTCGACCTCGACCTCCCACAGTTCGGCGAGCCGACCACGGTCTTCGTACATCGCGCTGCTCCTCGTCCCGGCCTCAGCTGAGCTTTGCGAGCCGCTTCGCGCGAGCGGCCGACGACACGCGCTGCACCACGACGAAGATGATCGCGATGAAGAACACCGCTGACGCGATCACGTTCGCCTCCGCCGGGATACCGCGAGCGGCCGCCGTGTAGAGGTACTTCGGGAACGTGACGAACGCACCGGAGTTGAAGTTCGTGATGATGAAGTCGTCGAAGCTCAGCGCGAAGCTGAGCAGCGCTGCGGCGATGATTCCGGGAAGCAGCAGCGGGAGGGTGACCCTTGCGAAGACCTGTGCCGGCGAGCCGTACAGGTCGCGACCGGCTTCTTCGAGCGCCGGGTCGAGGCTCGCCACCCGGGCACGCACGGTGACGACGACGAAGCTGATGCAGAACATCGTGTGCGCGAGGATGACCGTGAGTGGCCCCTTCTGCACGCCGGCCGACAGGAATTCGGCGGCGAGGCCGGCACCGAGGACTACCTCGGGGGTCGCCATCGGCAGGAACAGCAGCAGCGTGATCGCCCCGCGGAACTTGAACCGGAAGCGCACGAGGGCGATCGCGATCATGGTGCCGAGGGTCGTGGCCAGGACGGTCGCCGCGAGCCCGACACCGATGGAGGCGACGAACGACTCACAGACACCCTGGGCATCGCAGACGGTCGCCCAGTTGTCGAGGGTGAAGCCGCGCCAGACGATGTTCGAGCGACGGGAGTCGTTGAACGAGAACACGATTGTGTAGGCGATCGGGATGAGCAGGAACAGCAGGGCGAGTCCGCTGTAGATCCAGAGGGTGTAGCGCCCGAACCAGCGACCAATGGAAGCCATTAGATCAGGTCCTCCGTTCCGCTCTTTTTCACGTAGATACCGACAAGGATGAGAATCGCCGCCATCAGGATGATCGACAGTGCAGCCGCGGCCGGATAGTTCTGTTGAACGAGGAAGTTGTTCTCGATGACGTTTCCGATCATCGGGGTCTTCGTACTTCCGAGGAAGTCCCGACTCGCGTTGATGTAGTCACCGGATGCGGGGATGAAGGTCAGCAGCATTCCGGAGATCACGCCGGGTGCCGACAGCGGAAGCGTCACGCTGAAGAACGTGCGAGCCGGGCTGGCGTACAGGTCGCCACCGGCCTCGACATACCGCAGGTCGAGCTTCTCGAGCGAGGTGTAGATCGGCAGCGTCATGAACGGGATGAAGTTGTAGGTGAGACCGAAGATGACCGCGGCCGGCTCTCCGGTGATGTGCGCCTCCGGTCCCATCAGCGACAGCGCCTGCAGCGCGGTCACCACCACGCCGTCGTCCGAGAGGATCTGCTTCCAGGCCAGGGTGCGCAGCAGGAAGCTGATGAAGAACGGCGCGATGACGAGAGTGAGCGCGAGGGCCTGCATCAGCGGGAAGCGGCGAAGCTTCACCCCGATGAAGTACGCGAGCGGGTAGCTGAACAACAGCGCGAAAACGGTCGCGAGGAACGCGTAGAAGAACGACCGGAAGATGTGCTCGCCGTAGCTGCCGAGAACGTCGGTGTAGTTCTCCCACTTGAACGCGTAGTCGTACATTCCCGGTTCACCGAACGCGAGTTCACTCGGCGTCTGGAACGACGTGAGGATCAGCGAGAACAGCGGGACGAGAAAGAACAGCGCGAGGTAGAGGATGCCGGGAAGCAGCAGGAAGAGCGCGATCTTGCTGCGCTTACGCGGGGCGACGTCGGCGACGGGCCCCGTGGTGGCGAATGCTCCGAACGCCATCTCAGGCCTCTTCCAGCTCCGCCTCGAGCTTTTCGCGCTTCTGCACGGCAAGCGCGTGGGTGTCGGTGTCCGAAGCGAACTTCGGGGCATCCGCCGGGTCGTCGGCGACGCCGAACCCGTGGTCGGTTGTCCAGGTCAGCCAGACTTCGGCTCCCGTGTTGACGACCGGTCCGAAGACCATGTTCTGCGCGAACACGACGAGATCGCCGAGGCCGGGCACGGCAACGATGTACTGGGTGCTCACTCCGCTGAAGGAGACGTCGACGACGCGGCCGGGGCCGACGAGGTTCGTGTTCGCCTCTGCCTTCGGCGCGCTCGTGTGAAGCATGAGCTTCTCGGGCCGAACACCGATCGTGACGTCGCCGGCGTGCCGCTGGGCGCGCTCGCGAGGAATCTCGATCTTTCGGCCGGCGACATCCACGACGATCGAATTCGACGTCGACGAGATGACCGGACCGGTGAAGAGGTTCGACTGGCCGAGGAAGTTGGCGACGAATGCGGTCTTCGGAAGCTCGTAGAGCTCCTCTGGTGCACCCATCTGCTCGATCTGGCCCTTGTTCATCACCGCGACCGTGTCGGCCATGGTCATGGCCTCTTCCTGGTCGTGGGTAACGTGCAGGAAGGTGAGTCCGACATCCTGCTGGATGTCCTTGAGCTCGATCTGCATTTGCCGGCGCAGTTTGAGGTCGAGTGCGCCGAGCGGCTCATCGAGCAGCAGGAGCGCCGGACGGTTGACGACGGCGCGGGCGAGCGCGACACGTTGCTGCTGTCCACCGGAGAGCTGCTGCGGGCGACGCTGTGCGACGTGGTCGAGCTCGACGAGGCGAAGCGCTTCGTGGGCAAGGCCGACCGCGTTTGCGATCTTTCGACGCTTGAGGCCGAAGGCGACGTTCTCGAGGATCGTCATGTGCGGGAACAGCGCGTAGCTCTGGAAGACCGTATTGACCGGTCGCTGGAACGACTTGGTGTTCGTCACGTCCTTGCCACCGATCAGGATGCGACCGGCCGTTGGCTCTTCGAGTCCGGCCACCAGGCGCAGCGTTGTCGTCTTACCGCAGCCCGACGGACCGAGCAGTGCGAAAAACGACCCGGCCGGGATCGTGAGGTTGAGCTCCTCGATCGCGGTGAATCCGGGAAAACGCTTGGTGATCCCGACGAGTTCGAGATCAGCACCCGCCTCTGCAAAACTTCCCTGTGCCATTGGCGTTACTCCCTGTAGATCTCGAAGCGTCTGTGTCGGTTCTGGTTCTGCTTAGCCGAGGAGCACGCTCTGGAATGCGCCCTGGAACTCGGTCTCTTCCGGGCCCGAGAGGGTGCGGAACATCTTGACCGTCGAGAGCGTCTCTTCGTTCGGGAAGATCAGCTGGTTCTCGGCGAGTTCGGGGTCGATCGCGATGGCGGCTTCCTTCGCTCCTTCGACCGGGGTGATGTAGTTGACCCAGGCCGCGACCTCTGCAGCGACCTCTGGCTCGTAGTAGTAGTTCATGAGTGCTTCGGCATTCGCCTTGCGGGTCGAGCCGACCGGTACTAGGAAGTTGTCGTTCCAGATCGTTCCGCCGGCCTCGGGGATCGCGAAGCCGAACTTGTCGCCGGCCTCACCGTTGATGAGGGTGACGTCACCGGACCAGACGATCGCGGCGATGGTGTCCCCGTTCGCGAGGTCGTCGACGTAGGCGTTGCCCTTGACGTTGCGGATCTGGCCAGACTCGACCTGGGTACGGAAGACCTCGATCGCCTTCATGTACTCGTCGCTCGTGAACTCACCGGAGATATCGATGCCCTCCTGGAGCATGATCAGGCCCATGGTGTCGCGCATTTCGGACAGCACGCCGACCTTGCCCTTGAGCGCCGGGTCCCATAGGTCGTTGACGCTCTTGAGTCCGTTCGGCAGCTTCTCTTTGTTCCAGCACAGGCCGGCGAATCCGCCCTGCCACGGAAGCGACTGGGTGCGACCCGGGTCGAAGTCGGGGTTCTGCAGGCTCGGATTGAGGTTCTTGACGTTGGGGATGTTCGCGTGGTCGAGTTCCTGCGTGTAGCCGAGGCGGATCCAGCGCGAGACCATCCAGTCGGTGAGGCAGACCGTGTCGGCGCCGATGTCCTGGCCGAGCGCGAGCTGGTCCTTGACCTTGCCGTAGTACTCGGCGTTGTCGTTGACGTCGACGAGGTAGTTGACCTTGATGCCGGATTCTTCTTCGAATCCCATCAGGGTCGGGTATTCCTTGGCGTCGTTCTCGTCCATGTAACCGGGCCAGTTCGCCCAGTTGAGCGTCTTGTCTCTCGCCGAGTTGTCGACGGCGGCCTTAGGGGCGTCACGACCGGCGGGGGCACACGCGGCGAGGGCGAGCGCGGCTGCCGCACCCGTTCCTCCGGCGAGCATCGCGCGGCGCGATACCTGCGAGCGCTGTGCCTGCAATACCAGCTGGCGGATCATCGGGTCTGCGGGAAGCGCTCTGCTCATTTGGGGACTCCTTGGGCGAGGTTGTCAGCGGACCGCCGAGCACCGTGATGATGCGCTGTGGCGTGGTCTGATACTGGCACAGGAGCAAACGCAGCGCACCACAAAGGGAGCAAATCGTCGACCTTGTAACAAGAATTTCACGAAATCAGCGGCGAACGCCGCAATTCTCTTGCGGATTCGGCGGTGGACGCGCACTATCCGATTTCGGCCGCCCGGACAACTCCGCGCGGCGCATCCGCTTCGATTCTCGCGCGCCGCACCCCGGTCGATGGCGACCACAACCAGCCGGTCGCGCCGTCCAGAATGGGCGGCGGTAGTGCGCGTTCGCGGGTGATCGAACGAAAATCGGATGCCGTGCAGCCGTCGAAGAAGACCGGTGCGGTCGCCGCGAGCGAGTCGAGTGCTCCCCAGCGAGACTGCCACTCGGTGGGATCACCGACGATGGTCGTCGAGGAGACTCCGATACCGATGACGAGCTCTCGCGGGTCGGCGCCCGCCGCGGAGAGTTCGATGACCGTCGTCTCGGGATGCTCGGTCCGCAGCCGGGCAGCGAGCGCTGCCGGGCGACGCGACACGACGAGCAGCGCGGAGTCGCCCGGGTGCACGGCCACCGCCGGCGCTGCCGCCGCCGAGTCCTCACGTGGACGGACGTCGCCGGCGGGCACAGCGACCTGCACCCGGTCACCGCGCCAGCACCCGCCACCGGGAGGGAGTTCGGCGTCGAACTGGTCTCCCACTCCCCCGGCAATCAGGTGGTCAGCCTTGGTCGACTGGCGAAGCAGCAGCCTGCTGTCGCAGAGGGCGAGCACCGGACCGAGAACGGGCGACGGCCGCTGGACGGTGATCACGAGCGCCGAGGATGCCGTGCGAGCCTCCCGCGCGATTGCCAGCACGACGTCGACGAGTTCCGAGCGGTACTCGTCCGGCAGCCGAGCGACGATGGCATCCAGATCGTCGACGAGTACCAACCGTCGGCGCTCGCCCGCGCGAAGTCGGTCGCGGACCTCGCAGAGTTCGTCCCACGCCAGTTCCGGCGAGCGGGAGATGCGCCGGACGATCGGTGTGCTGTGAGATTCAGTCGCTCCGGATGCCGCTGCCGCCGCCGCCGCCGCCGCGAGCATGGCGATCGCGGTCGTCTTGCCCGAGCCGGCTGCGCCGCAGATCATCAGGTTGCCCTGACTGTCCGGGTCCCAGGCGACGGGCGGCTGGCTCTGGCTGTCCGGTCGATCGGCGAGCGCGAAAACCAGTCCGGGCTGGGCAGGCCCGTGGGCCGATGCTGAGGCAGGCCCTGACTTGGGCCCCGAGTGCAGGTCGGCTGCAGCGATTCTCCGTGGAAGCGGCGGCAACCACGGTCGACGCACGGGCGTTTCCGGCCACTTCTCTGCCGCACGCTTGACGTCGGACTCTGCGGCGAGCGCGACCTGCACCGCCACCGGCGTCTCTCCGGCGACGCTCACAAGCGCTCGCCCGCGCGGGTTCGGTGCAAGACTCGCCGCCGCATCCGAGCCGATCACCGCCGAGCTGTCGGCGCGGTTGTTGACCCGCAGCGACATGCGCAGTCCGGTGTTGGCGAGCACCGAATCGCGAACTGCCCCGGACGGGCGCTGCGTGCACAGCACGAGGTGCATCCCGAGCGAGCGGCCGCGCGCCGCGATGTCGGCGAAGAGGGTGTGCAGGCCGGGGTATCCGGTCACCATTGCCGCAAATTCGTCGACGACGATTACGAGCCGCGGCAGCCGGGTGCCCGTCCATTCCTTCCGCCACAGGTCGTCGATCGATCGAGCACCTGCCTCGGCGAGAATCCGTTCGCGGTACTTCACCTCGGCCGCGAGGCTCGCGAGCGCCCGGACGGCGTCGAGCTCGTCGAGGTCGCTGATCATTCCCACGCAGTGCGGGAGTCCGGCGAGGTCCGCGAAACTCGCTCCACCCTTGAAGTCGACGAGCAGAACGACGAACTGCTCCGGCGAATAAGTGGATGCCATCGCCGCGACCCACGCGATCAGCAGTTCGCTCTTTCCGCTGCCGGTCGTTCCGCCGATGACCGCGTGCGGACCGTCGGTCACGAGGTCGAGCCGGAGTGGTCCGTCGCCGGCAACGACGAAGACACACCCGAGCGAGCCGGGACCCGCCGGACGATCAGGTTCGGCAGCGCGCAGTTGCTCGAGGGTGATGCAATCGGGCAACGCCCGCTCGGCACCGAGCAGGCCGTCTTCGGCGGCGATGGCGGTCAGCCACGAGGCAAAGCGCGCCGCCTGCACGCTAGTAATGGGCACAGTAGTCACTGGCACAGTTGTGGGCGCCGAGCCACCGGAGAGCTGTGCCGTCGTCGCTCCGGTGACCACGACCACGGTGCGCACAGCGGAGAGCACGGCGTGGAGCGTCGGGGCGATCACGACGACGATTGCTTTCGGTACGGGGCCGGAGAATGGGTCGGCCCCGAATCCCCCTGCCTCTCTCGCCGCGTCGAGTCGAACGAAGCGCACGGTAGTCGATGGCGCGGTGGTTGACAGCGCGGTGGTTGACAGCGCGGTGGTTGATAGCGTTACTGCCGATACCGTGTCGGCGGGCGCTGGCTCGCCCGCACCCGACACTCGATGCGGAAGCAATCGCAGCCACCCCTGCTCCTCGCCCCGCACCTCGATACCCCAGTCGGCCGGTGACAGCGCATTGGCGACCTGGACGAGCAGGCCGCGGGCGACCGGATGCGCGAGCCGCGCCGGACCGACGACCGCAATCCCGTCGAGCAGGTCTGCGGTGACCGGTGCAGCCGGTATCGACCGGGCGCGCGCGGTCAGCTCGCTGGACAGCCGGGCAAGGTCGGCAAATGCCGGGTCGCGGGACAGCCTCGTTGCGGTGTCCCGCGCCCCGTCGAGCTCGAGCGGCCCCGGTACCGTTCCGGTGCCGACTCGCACGCAGGACGGATGCCGGGAGCCCGGTTCCCAGCGCCGCGGGTCGTACCGCGACTCGGCGAGCAGCTGCACGACCGAGGGCGTGCGCGCGTCGAGACCGGAGCGCACTACCGCGTTACCCGCATCGATTTCGCCGGCGGCAACGGCGCACTCGGCGGCGAACCGCGCCCGCTCCAGCCGTCGGCGTCGCCGGGCCGAACGCCGGGCATCCACGAGGCTGCCGATCGCCACGGCGGGCCCGAGCGCCGCAAACACGAGCGCGAAGACGGAGCGGGTGATCAGCCACAGCACGAGGCTCATCACCACCGGGGCGAGGGTAGCGACGAGCGGAAACGCTCTCGGTGGGTCCGGCTGGGGAGGCACGGGCGCGGGAATTCGATCGGGCAGGTGGTCGGGTGCGAGGGTCACCCGGCTATTGCAGCAGGCCCGACGATGCCGCTGGCACGGCATCCGGACACCGGTGGGCAGCTCCCCGACGCCGCAACGGCGGGAGGAGAGGCGACCGCTGGTTCGCTGCTAGCTCACCACGAAGAACTGGTCACCCATATCGATGCGGGTGCCGCGGACAACGTGGAATCGATTGCCCGGAATGCAGCGGCGGGCTTCGCGATCCGGTTCCCGCACCGTTGTGCCGTTCGCCGAGAACCGGTCGCTGACCCAGAACCGCCCGTCGTCCTGGCCGAAGTCGAGGTGGGACTTCGACACCGATTTGTCATAGTCGACGACCGTGACGAGGTGGTCGACAAATTCGCCAGGCTCGACCGACGGGTTCCGGCCGATGATGCCGGTGCCCGTGACCGTCACGCTCTCGCCGGTGCTGAACTGCAGCACGAACTTCTCGACCGGCACGGGAGCGACAACCGGCACCACCGGCGGTGGCACGAACACCGGGACCGCAGGAGCTGGAACCGAGACGGGAACCGTTGCGACGGGTGGCTGGGAAATCGGACGCGCGGTCGGAGGCGCAGCGGGAACCGCCGGGGCTGGCTCAGCGGGCTCGGGGGCAACCTCTACCGGCACCTCCACCGACACAGCGCGCCGTGACGCAACGGAGAACCCGCACTCCCCGCAGAACATCGCTCCGGACACGAGCGGTGCCCCGCAGTTGACGCAACTCATTCTTTATCTCCCTCGCGAGAATCCCGCGGACGCCGTGGCGCGCGAGCATCGCGTTGTGAAAATGACCGAAGGGATACCGCGGCCTTGATTCTCTGCCAGCGAGTCAGCCCGATGTCGAGCCCGGCTCGCAGGTCGGTCGCCGCCTTCCAGACGCGGTCGACATCGGTCGTCGCCGGGTCCCCCGGAGAAAAGATAGCGCGGTCGGTGATGCTCGCAAGTACGAGTGGCCCTGACCCGCCGACCGACGCAGCAACCTGGCTGCGGGTTGCTGACGGTGGAATCGTGAAGCCGTGATCGACCGCGGCGTCGCGGAATTCGTTCCAGCCACCGCTGATCTGGGTCGCCGTACCCGGCGCCCGCCGACGGTTGCGGCGCCGGCGCACCTTTGCCCCGATGATCACGACAAACGGTGCGAGCGCCACGGCGATGGCCACAGCGACGATCGACAGGACCCGCACAACGATCCCGAGGATCTCGAGAAGTGGCGACGGAAGTTCGGGATCCTGCTGGCGGGTGTCCGGCGGCGTCTGCTGGGTGCGAACGGGCGGGTCATCGGCGGGAGGCTGGATGACCGAGGGCGGGCGGGATACCACCGTCGGATCCTCCGGCTGTTCATCAGGGATGTCGCGAACCGGTGGGGTCGGATCGATCGACACCCAGCCGAACTCTTCGGTATCCACCTCGATGCGAGCCGAGACTTCGGAACCGGTCACGGCGGTCCCTCCGGCCACGGTACCGCCGTCGGCGATCGCGGTGTCGAACCCGAAGACCACGCGGGCCGGGAATCCGAGTTCCCGCGCCATGAGCGCCGCCGTCACCGCGTACTGCTCGGCGTCGCCGATCATCCGCTGGTCGGTCAGTAACTGGGTGACCCGGTCGGCCGAGTGACCGGAACGGCTCGTCGGTTCGTCCTCGCCGATGCCGTGGCTGATGTAGCCGTTCTCGTCGAAGGCGGCAAGCATGGCGACGAGCTTGGCGCCGGGAGTAGCCGCACCGGCCGTCCAGTCGCCGAGCACGAGATCGAGTTCGGCCGGGAGCACACCGATCGCCGGAACATCCGCTGTTCCCGGGGTGAGACCGCCGAGCTGGGACGCCGCCGGCTGCTCGGGCAGGACGGCCTCGAGGGTGTAGCCGTCTCCCGGTTCGAGCCCGCCGATGACCGCCCCGGTCGCCGCATTGTCGTTGTAGTAGAACCCGTTCTCGAGCTGCGCAGAGTTCGCGCCGAGAAACTGCACGCTCTCGAGCTTGCCGACGGTCGGCACCCAGACGCCGTCGTAGTCACCGACGACGACGGAGAGCTCGACCTGCTCGCCGCGCACGTCCGACTGGTCGTAGCGGAACGGCACTCTCGTGAACGAACCGGATGCGCTGTCGACGGTCTCGCTTCCGACCGAATAGACGATTCCGTCATAGCTGTCGAGCGTGGCGATGCGCAAGAAGGCACCGTCCGGCAGGCCACTCACCGTGAAGATCGTTGCGTCACTCCTGGAGGGACCGAGATAGCTGCGGAACCCGGAGAGCGGGCTGGCGTAGTCACGCGGGTCAAACGGCTGCACCACGACCGAACGCAGAACTTCGCGCTGCCCGCTCGGCGGGATCAGCGTTGTCGCACCGATCGCGGTGATTCCGGCGACGGCCATGATCGCTATTCCGCTGACGATTGTGCGGCCGGACACCGTACGGTGTTCGCCGGGCACGGCCGGAGCGGCCCCGACGTCGGTCGTCGCGGCGGTGAGCCTGGCGATCGCGGAGCGGCGGCGCTCCCAGCGGCGCCAGATGAGCCAGGTGAGCGAAACGGCGAGCAGCGACAGCGCGAGCACGAGCGGCCAGCGGGCGCTTTCCGGCCCGAACGCGATTCCGGTGAGCAGGATGACGACGGGCGCGAGGACGGCGAGGTCACCGGCCTTCGCTCGGAGCGCGGCGGTGAGTCCGGCGACCACGGCGACGAGTTCGAGCGAGTAGATCGGTACGAGCAGGCCCTGGTAGCTGCCGACCGGAAGGGTGATGGTGAGCAGCTGCTTCCAGCCGAGGGCGGTCGACGCGAGCAACTGGCGAAGGCCCTCGACGCTGGGAAGCAGCCCCGACACGGCGGCATCAGGAACCGCGAGCGGCACCCCGAGCGCGAGGAACACCACGAGGGATGCCACAACGACGATGGCGGTGGAGGCGCGGAACACCGCTCCGAGGATCGCGATGATCGCGCCGACTACCGCGACGGTGGCGACGAGGATGACGAAGTGGGCGTCCTGATAGACCGGCCACCACTGCACGAGCGCGATCGCCGTGGCGAGCAGCAGGAAAAATGTATTCGCGGCGACGAAGCGCAGCGACGGTCGGGGCGTCATCCGCTCGTCGCTCTCTCGAGCGAGTACCGCAGGTCGGCCAGGTACCCGATCGTCAGCACGCTGAGCCCGGTGACCCGGCGAAGCCCGGGAGCCGCGAGCGGGTCACAGACCACCGCGACGACCTCGACCCCGGACGGGAACTTCGTGGAAGCCGCCCGCAGTTCAGCCGAAGTCGGCGTCGAACCACAGACGAGGAATGCCACCGAGACCCCGGGGATCTGCGCCCCGGCGACGCGGGCCATGTCGACGATGCCGAGCGCGCTCTCGGCAGGCTCGACGACGGCGAGGTCGTCGAGCAGCCGAGCCCGCGTGATGGTCGACAACTGCGACACGGCGAATACCTTGCGCGCGGCGAACTCCGGCGTCTTCTCGCTCACTACGACCGAGACGTCGCGGGTGTCCCGGATGGCGCGGGCGCCGATCGATCCGGCGACGCTCACCGCCATCTCGAACTCGTCGTCGTTCTCGTAGTCGGCGCTCGCGAGGCTCAGGGCGATGACGAGGTGACTGCGGCGGGTCTCGTCGAACTGGCGCACCATGTAGGTGCCGGTCTTCGCCGTCGATTTCCAGTGGATGTAGCGCCGCTCGTCACCCGGCATGTACTCGCGAAGAGCGTGGAACGAGATGTCGCTGTTGGTGAGATCCCGGGTCGGGTTGCCCTCGAGGTCGCGCACGAAACCGGTGCTCATGCTCGGGATGGCGATGGTCTTCGGATGCACGAAGAGTTCCGTCGCTCCCGTCCAGGTCAGTTCGCGACGGACGAGTCCGATCGGGTCGGCGCGCACGGTACGGGCGGGCCCAACGCTCACGATTCCGCGTCGGGAAGTGGGGATGGCGAACTCGCGCGATGTCTCGGCGTGGCGCGCGAGGGACGGGATCGCGATCTCGGCGAGCCCGGTGCCCACCGGCACCTCGACGGTGACCCCGAGCGTCCGGGTGCGACCGGGATTGCTGACGTCGACGACACCGATGGCGGTGTCCCCCACGACGACACGGTTGTGGGCGACCGACAGGCGGATGGTGATCGCGCTCTTTCCAACCAGGTACAGGCCGGCGACGACGATGAGTACCACTCCGGCGTAGGCGACGACGACGAGCTCAACCCAGTTGAACAGGTAGCCGGCGACGAGTCCGATCGGCACGAGAATGACCATCGCCCAGCCGAGCGGGGTGACGACCGACGCGACCCGCGCGAGCCAGCGCGCGACGGACATCCGTGCCGCCCGGAAGAAACGCACGACCGTGATAACCGCATCGGCAAAGAATCCGGTGCGGTTTCCGACGATGCGGGTCCTGGCGTTGGTCAGCCCCTCGGTGCCGGTGGGGAAATGCGTGTCGGTGCGCAGCGTCACACGGCTTGCCGATCACTCGGCGGCGCGGTCTCCATCAGGATCTGGCTCATGATCGAGCTGCTCGTCACGCCGTCGAACTCGGCCTCTGGATCGAGCACGAGGCGGTGTGCGAGCACCGGCTCGGCGAGCGTCTTGATGTCGTCCGGGACGACGTAGTGCCGACCGTTGGCCGCGGCGAAAGTCTTGGCGACCCGCACGAGTGCGAGGGCCCCGCGAACGCTCGCGCCGAGGCGGACCTCGGTGGCCGACCGCGTTGCGTCGACGAGCCGGGAGACGTAGTCGTTGATCGTCGGGTCGACGTGCACCGTGCGGGCGAGCGCGGCCATCTCGACGATGGTTCCGGCCGAGACGATCGCGGGAACCTCGGTCTCGTGGGCTTTGGTACCGGCTCCCTCGAGAATTCGCAGGGTCGACGCGTGGTCGGGGTATCCGATGGACGCCTTCATCAGGAACCGGTCGAGCTGGGCTTCGGGAAGCCGGTAGGTGCCGGCCTGTTCGATCGGGTTCTGGGTGGCGATGACCATAAACGGTTCGCCGACCGGATGGGTCACGCCGTCGACCGTCACCTGGCCCTCTTCCATCACTTCGAGCAGCGCGGCCTGGGTTTTGGGGCTCGCCCGGTTGATCTCGTCGGCGAGCACGATGTTCGCGAAGATCGGTCCGCCGTGGAACTCGAATTCGCCGGAGCGCTGGTCGTAAATGCTCACACCGGTGATGTCGCCCGGCAGCAGGTCGGGCGTGAACTGCACGCGGTTGCTCGTGCCGTCGACGCTCTGCGCCATTGCACGGGCGAGCGAGGTCTTACCGGTGCCCGGGTAGTCCTCGAGCAGCAGGTGCCCATCACTCAGCAGGGCGGTGAAGCTCAACCGGATGACGAACGACTTTCCGAGCAGCACGGTATCGACGTTCGCGACGAGGCGGGCGAAGTTCTCGGCGAACCAGCTGGCCTGCTCGGGGGTCATGGTCATTCTCGGGCCCTTCGGTTGTCATCGGTCGTGCTGGCCGGTGTCGTCATGAGCACTGCCCTTCGCCAAAGCCGGGATCGATGTATTGGGTACCCGACACCGTCACCGCGGCCTTGACGCGAACCGCGGTCGCATCCGACGGTACAGGGTCGCTTTCGGTATAGCTGTATTCACCGAACGTCGAGCCGTCGGTGCTGTAGGCGAATTCGAAGGCAACACCGACCGAGCCGGCGTTGTTGGGCGACGTCGGCTGCGGCTCGACGTCGACGAGGCAACTCGAGACACCCGCTCGAAGATCGAGTGGGACGACCGTCACACCGGACGACTCCGCCCCGCAGTAGTTGTTGGTCGAATCCCGGCAGCCGCGATAGGTCACGACCGTTTCGATTCCGTAGTGACTCGAGTCGGCCTTCGACGTGAGCCAGTCCCCCGCTCGCACGTCGCGCCAGGCGCCGGACCGGTCGAGGCGGTACTGGTAGCGCTCGGCTGTTCCGCTGGCAACGGCGAGATCGCCGTTCGCGCGGATATCCCGCTGGCCCTGGCCGGAATCGCTGACGGTTGCCGTACCGCTGGCCGTGCCGGGCGGGCGCTTGCTCTCGGTAGTACCGGTCGCCGTTGCGGTGCAGAACAGCCCGTTGTCGGCGTAGACGAAGTAGGTGTACCGGACGCCATCGGCCGTGTGCGTGTCGACCCAGCCGGACGAGACGTCGTTCGCCCCGACGCCGTTCGAGATGTTGGGCTTTCCCGGGCCCGTCGAGCACGACGGCGCGGTCGCCGTACCTTCGACGCGGCCAACCGAGTAGTTCACGCTGCCGGCACCGTTGGGCTCGCTCGTTCCCCACGTCACACGGATCTCACCGTTGTTGTTGTCGGTGTTGAGCGTCGCTTTCGGTGACGGCTTCGGCGCACCGGGCGGCCCGACCGTTCGCACCGTCGTCGAGGTCCTCCGCCACTCCGAATCCGAGATGACCTGGGCCGAGTTCTTGGCGTAGACCGTGACGGTGTAGTTCGCGTCGTTGGCCAGTTGCCCGTTTGCCGAGGTGGTGAAGGGTGAACTCGCCGTCGACGAGTATTCGACGTCGGGACCGGAAATGAGCACCGTGTAGCCGACGATCGGCGAGCCCGGATCCGGGTCGGGAACGGTCGGCCAGCTGACGGTGATCGACTTGCCGTTCGGCGCGTTCTGCGCGACGGTCGGCTCTGCGGTGACCGATTCCGGTGCGGCCGGGCGGTAGTCGATCGTGTAGACCTCGCTCAGCGGGCTCGGCCGGGAGTTGCCGATCGCGTTGATTGCTATGGCCTGGAACCGGTATTCCGCTCCGACCTTGAGGCCGCTGAGCGAGCAGATCAGGTCGGTGCCGCAGTTGTGGGAGTAGTCGCCGTTGCTCGAGCTGATGATGCGGTAACCGGTGATCGGCGAGTTGTTCGGCTGCGGCGACGTGATCCGCAGTTTCAACTCACCGCCGACGAACTCGTCGGCCTGGCGTACCGGCCGTGCGGGGGCATCCGGAACGTCCTGTACCGAGATCCGCACGTTCCCCCAGACGAACCGGTCGGGGTCGTTGGTGGCGTCAGCGACCTGGTACTGGAAGTTGGTGTCCCGGGGGTCGGCCGAGTCGTCGACGGTGACGGTCAGTCGCGCGCCATTCGCGCTCTGCGTGACCGAGACCCCGTCGGGAAGGCTTGCGCCGTCGATTCCGCGCACCCCGATGACGCGCAGCTCTTCGCCCGGGAACGGGTTGGTCGCGGCGTCATTGGCGAGCACGTCGACGACGGTTGTCTCGCCGCGCCTGGTGAGCGCGGTATCCGCTGCCGGCCGTGCGAGCGGTCTCGTCGACGGGACGACCCGCAGTTCGATTCGGCCGGATTCCCCCTGCGTAACGGCGTCCCGCACGCCGAGTGTCAGCGCTGTCGTCGTGCCCTTGACGGCGTTCTCGTCGGCGGTGAGGGTGAGCGTCTGCCCGTCGATCTCATAGCTGAATCCGACCGGCGCGGTTCCGATCGGGCTGTAGACGAGTTCGGCGACGTCGTTGTACGGGTAGTTGGTCAGTTTCAGCAGGTCGATGGTTCTCGACTGCGCCGGCTGGAAGTCGATGGCAGCGCCGGTGAACACCGGCGGCTGGTTCTCGCGCGCGGTGACGGTAATTGGGATGACAAGGGTCGCCTTGTGGCCGTCCGGATCGGTGGCACTCTCGCCGTCGGTGACCTCGAATGAAATGGATGCCGGACCGGAATAGTGCGCCGCCGACGTGAAGCGCAGCGTGTCGGCATCGACGACGAGCGGAGACCCGTCGGCGTGGGTCGCGCGAACGGTCGACGAGTCGGTGAGCCGCACCTGTTTGTCGCCGACCGCGATCACCTGGGCGTTCAGCTCGATCGTCAGGGCGTTCTCGCTCACCACCGTGAGTGCCGGCGCGTTGCGGTCGAGCTGGGGTAGGGCGTCGTTATAGCCGGGAACCCAGATCAGTGCTATCGACCGGACCGTCGGATCGAGCGGATGCGATACCGCGAACGGGATGATCTGGCTCTCGTCGCCGATTGTCACCCGGATTCGCTTTCCCGTTGTGACCTCGGCGCTTGCGCCGTAGCCGGAGAGCACCGACAGTCCAAGCTCCTGCGACGTACCGTCGGCGAAGAACACGTTGCGAAGCACGTCGACGTCGACCGTCTCGCGGTCGAGCACGTCGGACAGGGTGAGCACGGTATCCGATGCGAGTGGATACGCGAGCGGTGCGTCATCCGATACGGTCACGGTGATGAAGTTCGAGCTCGTTCCACCGCTCTCGTTCTCGATCGAGTAGACGAGCCCGTAGGAACCGGGGGTTGCCGGCGGGGTGATCGTGACGATCGACTCTTCTTCGATGATCGCGGTCGTTGCGTCGTCGC